>JADMIO011472201.1_pt1 | contig 77835 bp, 65 predicted proteins | sample 8958161 | NCBI WGS metagenome assembly JADMIO01 (sample SAMN16585339, study PRJNA669376) | soil metagenome | isolation source: Crop rotation soil | place: USA: Cullars Rotation, Alabama | collected 2011
CCGCGACTTCAAGTCACGTGAATTCCAAGCTTCGGATCCCACTGTGCTGGAAAGGAATGCCTGACAATGCCAAAATAGTGGTATTGGGTTCCTGCGGCGGCTACAAGAACCTGAACAAGATCCTCGATATCTGTCCGGACGCCCATATTATTTCTACAAAGGAGATCGGGGCAGGCGACATCAACAAGCCCATTCTCAACTACCTCAATCAAACGATGATCGCAGGTAAGAAGATCGTCTGGAAAGAAATGTGGAAGTCCCTATCGACCCTGTTTTCCAAAGACCCAAATAAAAATGTTAGGGAAAGCTGGGATGATTATATTCCTCCTTACCGCAACCTTGGCGCAATATTCATCAAGGCTTATAACAAGAAAATGGAGTCGCTTTAATATCTTTCCTGCCAGGAGATTTTCGATGAATACCCAGTAATTTTGCAACATGGATCCAGCCGGTTCTTCAAAAAAAATATTCGATACGGGTTTGTTGCGAAGGGTGTTCACGTTCGCTGCGCCGTACCGAAATAGGTTCTATCTCTCGGTATTTTTGGCGATCCTATTGGCCGTCATGGCGCCGGTCCGTCCACTGCTCATCCAGGTTACCATAAATGATGGGATTCGCCATTCCGCAGCATCTCATTTTATCAATGGCCCCGGTGGTTTTATCATTGAGATCACCATTATCCAGGTATTGCTGTTGCTGATAGAAACAGCCATGCGGTTCTATTTTACATTTTCAACCGCATCTCTCGGTCAGAGTGTTGTCCGCGATATGCGCAACACCACATATAATAAGATCCTGCACCTGAATCTTTCACAATTTGATAAAACACCCATCGGTACCCTCACCACAAGGACGATCAATGATATTGAATCTGTCAATGACATCTTCAGCGATGGGCTTATACCCATCATTGCAGACCTGCTTTCCATCATTTCTATTTTAGTTTATATGTTCTGGGCAGACTGGCAACTGACATTGGTTTGCCTGGCACCATTTCCCTTCCTAATTGTCGCGACTTATATTTTTAAAGAGTCGGTCAACAAATCTTTCATTAAAGTGCGCAATGCAGTAGCCAATTTGAATGCCTTCGTACAGGAACATATTACCGGCATGTCGCTGGTACAGGCTTTTGCTGCTGAAGACCGTGAACAGGAAAAGTTTCGTGATATCAATAAAGAACACCGCAATGCAAACATCAAAGCCATATTCGCGTATTCCGTATTTTTCCCCGTTGTGGAATTGGTATCTGCATTGAGCATTGGCTTGTTGGTATGGTGGGCGGCAAAAGAATCACTGCATGTTTCTCCCGAGCGGGCACAGGATGTCGCGGGCATCATAACATCGTTCATCCTTTGCCTGAACCTGTTGTTCAGACCCCTTCGGTTGATCGCCGATAAGTTCAATGTATTACAGATGGGAATGATCGCCAGCGAACGTGTATTCAAAGTCCTGGATAACGATGACGTGACCACGCAGGCTCCAAATCTAAATGGCGATTCGCTGAACAACATTACAATCTCGAAAGGAGAGATTGAATTTAATGATGTATGGTTTGCCTACCTTAAAGATCAATATGTGTTAAAAGGAATTTCATTCCGCGTTCCTCCTGGCAAAACTTTTGCCATTGTGGGCAATACCGGAAGTGGAAAGACATCGATCATCAGCCTCATCAACCGGCTCTACCATATCCAGAAAGGTTCAATAAAGATCGATGGGAAAGACATAGAAAGTTACCAGCTAGATTTGTTGAGAAACCGGATCGCTGTGGTGTTGCAGGATGTATTTCTCTTCAGTGGTTCCATTATCGACAATGTCACGTTGCGCAACCCGGCAATTAGCAGGGAACAGGTAGAGCAGGCAGCCAAAATGATCGGCCTGCATGACTTCATCATGCGTTTACCCGGCGGATACGATTACAACGTGATGGAAAGGGGCGCCACCTTATCCATGGGCCAGCGGCAATTGTTGTCATTTGTCAGGGCCCTTTTGTACGACCCGGCCATCCTCATCCTCGATGAAGCTACTTCTTCCATCGATTCAGAAAGCGAGGCCCTGATTCAACACGCCATCGATACCCTGATCGCCGGCCGGACTTCCATCGTTATTGCCCACCGGCTCAGCACCATACGTAAGGCCCATACCATCCTGGTACTAGAAAAAGGTGAGATCCGTGAAATGGGCACCCATGCAGAACTTTTGGCTAAAAAAGGCCAGTATTACCAGCTTCACAAATCCCAATTTTCCGATCAGGAACAGGCCCTGGTTTAAAAGCCCCCGTATCATCCGTGTAAAGCCGGGCTGCTTTTTTGGCAAAACTTTGAGTATCATTTTTAATTTCCCCCCCGCGGCCTTATCTTTGCGGCAAAATTACAGACCTATATGGCATTGCAGCGCGTCAAATCTTTACTGGTAGCGGTTTTCAGCCTCGGAATACTGTTTTTTTCAACCCCTGTAAATGCCCAGGAACCTGTACATGAAGGGCCTGCTGAACACCATGAGCCTGCGGAGGAAAAGCTTGACCCGGCCAAGATCATCATGGACCACATCAAGGATGCGCATGAATTTCATTTTTTTACCATAGGTGAATTTCACGCTACCGTTCCTCTTCCGGTGATCCTTTATTCTCCAACAAAGGGTCTTTCCGTTTTCTCTTCTTCCCGTTTTCACCATGGCCATGAGGCATACGAGGGATATAAATTGGAGGAAGGAAATATAGTTGCGGAGGACGGAAGCCAGGTATATGATTTTTCCCTGACGAAGAACGTGGTACAGATGATCATCGCACTGGCCATCCTCGTTTTGTTGATGACGGGCATTGCCCGCAAGTATAAGAATGGGCATGGGGTAACGTCGGCGCCCAAGGGCTGGCAGAATGCCATTGAACCGGTGATCACTTTTGTAAGGGATGATGTTGCCAAGCCCAACCTCGGTAAAAAGTGGAACAAGTATCTTCCTTACCTGCTGACTGTATTTTTCTTTATCCTTATCAATAATATTTTCGGGCTTATCCCGGGATCCGCGAATGTAACCGGCAACACTGCTTTTACTGCAACACTTGGCGTTATTTCAGCGATTGTTATCCTGGCCAGCACCAATGGCCATTTCTGGGCACACGTGCTCTGGCCTCCCGGCGTTCCTTTCCTGGTAAAGCTGATCCTTATCCCGGTGGAATTGGCCGGTGTATTGATCATTAAGCCTGCGGCCCTTATCATTCGTCTTTTCGCCAACATGGTGGCTGGGCACATCATTATCCTGAGTTTTATTTCATTGATATTTATATTTGGCGCTATGACCAAGGTGGCTGGTTGGGGCTTTTCGCCGGTGTCGATCCTGTTCACGGTGTTCATTTATTTCATCGAGATCCTGGTGGCCTTCATCCAGGCGTTCATTTTTACCAACCTGACCGCGGTATTTATCGGGCAGGCATTTGAAGGCGGACATGATGACGTGGATGGCCATGCCGATCCTGTGATCATTTAAGATGTATTTTTTATTCACTCATAAAACAAGTATCATGACTTTGATGACTTTGTTGGCAGAAGTTGGTTTTTCCCATATGGGTGGTGCAATCGGCGCAGGCCTTGCTGCGATCGGAGCCGGTATTGGTATCGGACAGATCGGAAAGGGCGCTGTGGAAGCGATTGCCCGTCAACCGGAAGCATCCAATGACATTCGTGCAAACATGATCCTGACTGCTGCGTTCGTAGAGGGTGTTGCCCTTTTCGCGGTGATCGCAGGTCTGCTGGCTGTATTGAAAAGCTAATTGCACCAACTCATTACTGCATCCAATGCACAGGGCGGAGGATGCAGTAATATTTAACTTTAAAATGACGGTGAACGCAGTTCACTTTTAATTCATAAATAGTAATTACCATGGATTTATTATTACCACATTTAGGCCTCATCGTTTGGACCGTTCTGGCATTCCTGATCGTGTTGTTCATTCTGAAGAAATTTGCCTGGAAGCCGATCCTTAAAGGTCTCAACGACAGGGAATCAAATATCGCCAGCTCTATCGCTACCGCGGAAAGGGTAAAGCAGGAAATGGCCACTTTGAAAAGTGAAAATGAAGCTTTGTTGATCAAGGCGCGTGAAGAAAGGGCGGAAATGCTGAAAGAAGCAAAAGATATCAAGGACAAAATGATCAATGACGCCAAAACAGAAGCTAAAGTTCAGGCTGCTAAGATCATTGCTGATGCGCAGGCTTCAATAACCAACCAAAAAATGGCCGCATTGACCGACATCAAAAACCAGGTGGGTAAAATGGTGGTGGAAGTAAGTGAGAAGATCCTGAGAAAGGAATTGTCTGAAAAAGGAAGGCAGGAATCTTATATCCGCGAGCTTTCTGAAGAAATCAAACTGAATTAAAAAAGCCCAAGCTGTTAGTCATTAGCCATTGGTTCGAGCATCAAATCGACTAAAAACTATTGACAAATAGCCCAAAGCAAATAGCTAAAAGCTGAACAATGAACAATCCTAGGTTAGCAGGAAGATACGCCAAGAGTTTGATCGATCTCGCGATCGAACAAAATCAACTCGATGCAGTTTACGCGGATATGAAATTTCTCCTGTCTATCTGCAAAAGCAATCCCGACTTCGTAGCCATGCTAAAAAGCCCGGTGATCAGCGCAGATAAAAAAGACAAATTACTGGATTCTATTGCAAGCAATAAGGTTTCAAAAGTGACGGGATTGTTCCTGAAACTACTGGTGAGCAAGGCCAGGGAGAACAGCCTTCCTGAGATCGTTAAGACGTTTATTTCCCAATACAACGAACTAAAAAAGATCTACCAGGTAAAGATGACCACTGCTGTCCCGGTAAGTAATGAGTTGCGGGAAGATATTGTGAAGAAGATCAAAGCAAATACACCCATGCAAAACATCGAACTTGAAACAGTTGTTGAAGACGCATTGATCGGTGGTTTTACACTTGAAATGGGAGATACCTTAATCGATGCGAGTATCCTCCGTGATTTGCACGATGTGAAAAAGCAATTCAAGAGCAACGAATACATCCAAAGCCTCCGGTAAAAAATTATTAAGATACTGGAAGCCTTACCAAACCGGTAAGGCTTTTTTATTTCCAAAAAGTTTAGCCGAAAAAAAAGGCCGCTGTTCAAGCGGCCTTTGAATATTTATGAGATGGTTGATTATTGTATCACTACTTTTCCGGTCTTTAGCGTTTCTCCGCTGGCATCTGAAAGAACCAGCAGGTAAACACCTTTGCTGAATTTCTCCACTTTCACTTCCAATGGTTGATAGGAACTGGTAACGCTATAGGATTGAACATACACCCTTGCTCCTTTCGAATCATACATGGTGATCAGTCTTGGAAGATTGTTATATGGCACACCTTCAAACCGTACAAAGAAATGTCCGTTGTTTGGATTCGGGTAAATGAATGTATAGTTGAATACGGTATCCCTGATCGTTAGCAGGTTTGACTGGCCCAGGCAATTGTTGGTTCCAATTGCTGCGGCCACATAATCACCCGTTGCATCCGAATTCACGGTTAATGTACTACCGGTTTGACCAGGAACCTCTACGCCATTCCTGTACCAGGTGAAGCTGGTGGCAGGAGGATTCGCGGTTGCGGTCAATGTTGTGCTTCCGCCTGCAGCCAATACGGTAGAAGGGTCAGCAGTGATCGTTACTACCGGCAATGGATTTACTACCAGGATAGCAGGCGTTGATGTTATTGAACCGCATACTGCTTCAGTAACGATGACCTGGTATTGGTTGTTGTTAACTGTTGAAGCAACGCCTGTTAACGTAAGCGTATTGTCGTTTTCGCCTGTAATGTCTGTAAAGTTTATGCCTCCATCAGTGCTTACCTGCCATTGGTAAACCAGGTTTGCACCAGTGGTAGCTACGTTAATTACTGCATTGTCGTTCTCGCATGTCGTCACGTCCGAAGGTTGTGTAGTGATTTGCGCTGGCGTTGATACGGTCAGCAAGGCAGGATCAGATGTAACAGCTCCGCATGGAACGCCGGTTACAACTACATGATAGATATTATTGCTTTGCGCCGGTGTAACAGCGGTTAACGTAAGCGTACTGTTCGTTTCTCCTGGAATGTCATCGTAAGTCGTGCCGCCATTGGTACTAACCTGCCATTGATAAGTAAGTGATGTGCCCGTGGCGTCAACAGTAAATACTGCATCTGCATTTCCACAGATGCCAACATTGGCAGGCTGGCTGTTGAATTGTACGGGGGGAAGGACGTGTAACACTACTTCCGTAGAAGTAAGGGTAGCTGTTGAACAAGAGCTGGTGATCACTACCCGGTAAACCGTGCCTTCCATAGACAGCGTAACATTGTTCAGGTTGAGCGTTGCGCTGGTTTCGCCTGCGATATCTGAAAAGTTCGCGCCACCATCTGTGCTTATTTGCCATTGATATGTCAATCCTGAACCCGTCGCAGAAACGGTGAACAGGGTATTGCTACCCGGACAAACACTGTTGTCGGCTGGTTGTGTTAGAATTGCGGCATTGTTGCTCACCGTTAATATAGCTGCGGTGGAAGTGATCGTTGCGGGGCAGGCTGAACTGGTTACGATCACCTGGTATTGGTAACCGTCCATAGAAGCATCAACTGCCGGCACCGTTAATGTTGCAGATGTAGCACCGGCGATATCGCCAAATGTACCTCCGCCATTGGTGCTCAATTGCCATTGATAAGTAAGGGTAGTACCGGAAACCGTTGTTGTGAATACCGCATCACTGCCAGCGCAGGCGCTTACATTGGTAGGCTGTGAAACGAAGAGCGCCGGACTGTTGACAACGAGCGTAACATTTGATGATGTTAGACCAGTAGGACCGCAGCTGGTTATGACCACGTGGTATTGATTGCTGTTCATTGTCGGCGTAACATTCGCAAGATTCAGGGTGCTGTTTGTTTCGCCGGTGATGTCTGTAAACGTGTTGCCATTGTCGGTGCTCACCTGCCATTGATAAATATTTGAACTACCGGTTGCAGTTACACTAAATACCGCGTTTCCACCCGCACAAAGTGTTTGGTTAGTGGGCTGTCCAGTTATATTGGCTTGCTCTGTAACCGTAAGAATTGCTGCAACGGAAGTGGCGCTTGAAGGACAACTGTTGGATACCAGCAAATGGTATTGGTTGTTGTTTTGGCTAACATTAACGTTATTTATTGTAAGCGTGGCGGAGTTGGCGCCGGCAACATCTGAAAATGTTGCTCCATTGTCTGTACTCACCTGCCATTGGTACACGGGGGAAGTGCCTGCGGTAACCGCGGTGAATGTTGCCGAACCACCGGAACAAGCGGCAATATTTACCGGTTGCGTGGTGATGGCAGCGGCTGTACAGGTAGCTGCCGGTAAAATAACAGTTACCGTATCGCTGGTGGCTACGCGAATATTAGAAGCATTGAAGAGATTGCTCTGCATTTCTACAACAGCCTGGCTCTTTATGGCGATGTCATCCAGGTACCACCCTTCAAGATTGGTACCCACATCCGAAATGAAACGGAAGCGGATCTTCACATTCTGGTTGGCATAAGGAGTAAGGTTAACTTTTGTTTTTATGAATTTATTGTTGCTGTTGCCTGACCAGGCTGAACGACCAGTCAATAGCGTAGACGCATCCATCGCGATGGTGTAGCCATTGGTCTGAATGTTAGTACCCATATCCGTCCAGTTGGTTCCACCATTGGTGCTGATCTCAAGTACACCACCGTCATACATGCTCTCTGTATTGTAAAAGTGGCGGAATGTGAGTGGGGGAGGCGTAGCGCCAAGATTGATCGGGTTGGTCAGCGTGAGTGTTTGATCGGATGTGACATCGAGGTTGGAAGAATAATATGACTTATCCGGGCTGAAACTCCGGGTTGTTGAAACCACCCAGTTGTTGCCAGTTGTCGCGTTGGCAGTCCATTGTGCAGGAACTGTCGCGGAGGTTACTCCGTCTTCAAAAAGACTTACAGTAGGGAAATAGGTGCCGTTATTCACCGTCACTGTAAAGGAATAGTCTTCAGTAACCGCAGCTCCCTGAGTGACGGTAAACGTTACTGTGCGATTGCCGGCATTGTAAGTTCCTCCACTGACATAAGTGACATTTGCGGGGAGTGTATCGGTGATTTTAAAATTAGTGATGCCACCGCAAACACCTGTAGTCACTTTGTTGGTGTAAACGATATTTTGTCCTTCGGGGATCTCGGTGACATTCTGCGTAAGCGTTACCGTAGCGTCGCCCAGGGTAAAATCTGTTCTTTGATCAGATGTACTTGAAGAAGATCCCTGCGATGCAAATGCACCCATACCTCTTCTGCGGAATGCTTCGCGAATGGCACAATTGTAAGCACCACCATAAAGGATCTGGTCTGCCTGCAGGATAGCATCCCGTCCATCGATGAATCCAGGGCTGCAGGGTTGTAATTTCATCCCTTCGGTCACCAGTTTCAGGGCAATGGAATTACCTCCGGTGCCGGCCGCATTGTAAATGTTGGGGTTGATGGTTCCTACCTGGTTGATGATGTTCCAGGTCATGTCCCAAAGTGTAGCACACCAGATCTCGCCACGGTTGTGTGATTCCGCGGAGATATTCGCCGCATAAACTTTGTTGTTCACTGAGAAATTGGTGCAATATTTTTGTGAACGGATACCCCCGCCCGTTGGTCCTTCACCGGTTACATAAGTGCCGATCCCGCGGGGAGAATTGAATCCCGTGTTCAATGTGGCATTTGCCCAATCCTGCGTATACATCAAAGCATAGTAATCGCTCCATCCTTCGCCCATATTTTCGGCGTTGCCAAGGCAGGCGGCATTGGCCGGTCCGCCGGTCAGCCTGTTACTGATGCCATGCGTGAATTCGTGTGTCACAACGCCATTGTCAAGATCCCCATCCTTTTGTGGGTTCCCGCTCCACAAATACATCTGCATCCTGGGATTGCTGCCATCCGGCGGCGTAGAGAAATTGGCATTGTTGGTTCCTCCGCCATCCTGCGCATCGGCAAAAACAAAATCGTTGCCCAAACCGCCTCTTCCAAGATTTGATGCCTGGAAATTTCCTGCCACTTCATCAAAGCCGTACTGGTAAGTAAGGTCGTGGATGATGTTATTCCAATAGAAAAGATTGGTGATGCTGAATTGCTGGTTTTGGTTAGGAGAGGTTTGTGTCGGCGTTACCGAAAACAACGGAGTGAAATTAAAATTCAATGGATCAGGCGTTGTTGTTGAAGTGGCAGGTACACCACTTCCATTGTTGCCATTCCTGTCTTCCTGCGCCCAAACATTGTTTCCGCGTGTATAGTTAAAATCGAGCAATCCATTGTTGTGCCATTTCAGCGTGGTGGCGTCACCGGAAGCAAGTGTCCAGGGGTCAGTACGCAACGCATTGGCACCGCCCGGGTGTGAAGGACTTTCATAAGGGAAAGGGATCACTCTATAAGTTGCGGAACTTACGATAGCAGTGCTATTGTCGGTACCTGCTCCAAAATTGAAAGCAGGGGGATTGAAAAAGCTTATGGGTGAGCTTTTCTTTGTTTGTGAATTGTTATTGGGTTGGCAGGCATGGTCATGTTCACCGGCTGCAGGTTTTTCCCAATTGCAATAAACGGTAAGGTTATTGATACCGGCAATTGTTCGGTCATTTGCGTTTACCCGTACCAGCCAGTAATCGGAACTGTTGACGGGGATGATGTAAACCTGCCAGGCTAACACAACTTTTTTGCCATCTTCCAGGGGTACCCACATGAGTTCTGCCGTGATGTTCTCCCTGGAAATATTCATCGCATCAAAAACAATGTAACGGCCATTTTTCGCGCTGCTGATTGCCATGGGCTGAACTGTTGTTTCCAACTTCCGGTCAGCCATTGCGGCCAATACTGCATTATTTGCACTGATAGAAGGAATGCCTTCATTTTTATTAACCCGCTTTTCCATTCCGCGAATCCTGCTCCCTGATTTTGAAACCAGTTTATCGTTTTTAAAGGCCAACACTTGCAGTTCATTAAAAACAGGGATGCCCTTATACAATTGTTGAAGGTAAACGAGTTGAATGCCCGCGGTTTTGTCAAAATAAGAATCGCTTACAACGATGTTCTTCATTTCCTCATCGCTAAGTCCGATTGCTGCCTGGTTTTTATTCACCAATTGCAGGGCAATGCCTGTATTGTCAACCTGGGCATTTGATACCAACACACAAAAAACCGTAATTAATACGAGTAGAATTTTTTTCATAAATGCATATAAGAGTTTAAGCAGGAAATGCAGGCCGTCCGCTGATTTTATGCGCAACCCGGCATGTGTTTTTGCGGGCGGAAAAATAAGCTTTTTCGCATTAACTTGAAGTTGGCGGTCCAATAATATTTGCTGCAGGGTTCATCATCCCAGTTTAACCTTTTGAAGGCCTGGTCAGCCCCCTGAAATCGGAGAAACCTGCCTTTTTTTACAGCCCTCCGGCCTGGCTTTTTTACCCCTCCCGAAATGAAGCGGCAATGGGTATTCTTTTTTTGTAAAGCAGGCTCTTTTTTTTGCCATTCCAGCCCTCAACCCCTACCTTTGCAGCCGATTTTAAAGTTCGAGTGTTGAAGGAGATTGTTTCCTTGTTTAACGGAAGGTTATCTTTCAACTGTTTATAAATAATCAACTTATAAGCTATGGTAGAAATAAAACCAGATGAGATTTCGGCGATACTCCGCCAGCAATTAAGCAACTTCAACGCGGGTGCCAGTTTGGAAGAAGTAGGAACAGTATTACAGGTGGGTGATGGAATTGCCCGTGTGTATGGGTTGAGCAATGTCCGTTCGGGCGAACTCGTAGAGTTTGAAAATGGCGTAAAAGCCATTGCCCTCAACCTAGAGGAAGATAATGTGGGTGTGGTTTTGATGGGAGACAGCAGCGAGATCAAAGAAGGGGATAAAGTTAAACGCACGGCACAGATCGCTTCTATCAAAGTTGGCGACGGCATGAGCGGCCGTGTTATCAATACATTGGGTCAACCCATCGATGGAAAGGGACCACTCAAAGGAGAATTGTATGAAATGCCATTGGAGCGCAAAGCCCCGGGGGTAATCTTTAGGGAACCGGTAAAAGAACCATTGCAAACGGGTATCAAGGCCATCGACGCCATGATCCCTATCGGTCGGGGGCAGCGCGAATTGATCATCGGTGACCGCCAGACAGGTAAGACCGCGATCGCTGTTGATACGATCATCAACCAAAAAGAATTTTACCAGGCAGGAAAACCTGTTTATTGCATATATGTAGCCATTGGACAGAAAGCATCGACCATTGCCGGTATCATGAAGACACTGGAAGAAAACAATGCGATGGCCTATACCACGATCGTAGCAGCCTCCGCTTCTGATCCTGCACCACTTCAATTCTATGCGCCGTTCGCAGGAGCTGCCATTGGAGAGTTTTTCCGCGATACCGGAAGGCCTGCACTGATCATCTACGATGATCTTTCCAAGCAAGCTGTGGCTTACCGCGAAGTTTCTCTTTTGCTTCGTCGTCCGCCAGGCCGTGAAGCTTACCCGGGGGACGTATTCTACCTGCACAGTCGTTTGCTGGAGCGTGCGGCAAAGGTGGTATCAAAAGATGAAATTGCCCGCCAGATGAATGACCTGCCGGATTCTATCCGTCACATGGTAAAGGGTGGAGGTTCTCTCACAGCCCTTCCGATCATCGAAACACAGGCAGGTGACGTATCGGCATATATCCCGACGAACGTGATCTCCATCACCGATGGACAGATATTCCTGGAAAGTAACCTTTTTAACGCCGGTATCCGCCCTGCCATCAACGTAGGTATTTCGGTAAGCCGTGTGGGAGGAAATGCCCAGATCAAATCCATGAAAAAAGTGGCCGGTACACTGAAACTTGACCAGGCACTTTACCGTGAGCTGGAAGCCTTTTCCAAATTCGGTGGTGACCTTGATGCTGCTACCAAGAATGTGATCGACAAAGGAGCCCGCAACGTGGAGATCCTGAAACAATCACAATACACGCCTTTCTCGGTAGAAAAGCAAGTAGCGATCATTTACCTGGGTACCCAGGGTCTGCTGAAAAACGTGGCAGTAAAAAATGTAAAAGCATTCGAAGAGAATTTCCTTATTGAAATGGAAAACAAGTATCCTGAGATCCTTGGCGAATTCAAGAAAGGAAACCTGCCTGAAGATGCGCTGAAGAAAATGACAGAACTGGCCAACAACCTCGCGCCGAGGTACAAATAAGCCATTATGATATTAGGAAAAAGAGCAAATCCACATGATTTGCTCTTTTTTTATGAATATAACAATGAGACGCGGCTAGGATTTGCTCTTCTCCTCTTTGAGTTTTAAAGACCATGCTCCATTTCCAACAATGAGGAAGTAGATTAACAGCAATAAAACGATTACCGTAAGGAACAATTCTGAATAAGGCCTTGCCAGTTTGTCTCCCGTGGCCAGGAAGATCAATGCGGCAATAAGTATCGGTATTTGAAGGAGGCAGGCATAACGTGTATAAAATCCGGTAGCGATAAGAATGCCCCCGAGGATATGTGCGAATACAATAAAATGGGCAACGATGATCAGGTTGAAATCTCCGAACGGTGACTTGTTGCTCATGATGCCGATCAATTCACCGGTGTTTTGTAAGAAGTCTATTCCCTTATAACACAGGAACAATCCCAATGCAATCCTGATGATGTCGAGCCATTTGGGGTGATGGCTGTCTCCCCAACGCTCAATCCGGTGAATGAGGTTCATAAAGGAAGTTTTTTAAGTAAAGAGCGGACTAAAAGGTACATTATTTTTAAATAAGATGCAAGGAAAGCGCCATTTTTTAACAGCCCGATAAGCTATTCTCCCATAAGGTTATTTAACTCCTTCCTTGACTTTTTTGCTATTTTGTCAGGATTTTGAGCAGGAATACTTTTTGTATAAAGTAGACGTAAATAGTAAAAAATGACATTTGGCATCCTGGCTGTATCCGTCTTATTTATGATCATTGGTATGGCCGTACAATACCGGCTTAAAAGTAAATTCGCTGAATACAGTAAGCTGGGTACCACCGGCAATTTGAGCGGGCACGAAGTGGCGCAAAAAATGCTGCGCGATAACGGCATTTATGACGTGCAAGTAACCTCAACAGAGGGTAGTCTTACTGACCACTACAATCCCATTAACAAAACTGTCAACCTGAGCCGCGATGTATATGAAGGACACAGCATCGCTTCGGCAGCTGTTGCTGCGCACGAATGTGGGCATGCTGTACAACATGCGACCGCTTATTCCATGTTGATGCTGCGCAGTAAGATCGTGCCTGCGGTACAGATCAGCAGTACCCTTTCGCAATGGGTGATCCTGGCTGGAATTGGTTTTATGGGATTCGGCGGCGGAAGTCCAACGGTTCTATTGATCGGCATCGTACTTTTTGCAGTGACGACGCTTTTTTCGATCATCACGCTTCCTGTAGAATTTGATGCTTCTGCCAGGGCGCTGCGTTGGCTCTCGACTGCCAACATCACTTCAGCGCCTGAACAGGAAAAAGCAAAGGACGCCCTCAAATGGGCAGCACTCACCTACGTTGTGGCAGCACTTGCTTCCATAGCGATGCTGGTACAGTATATCCTGATCTATCAGCAAAGGAGCAGGGATTAATTTTAAATAAGTTTTATCCCACCAGTGGATTACAAAATGAAACGATGAAAGTACTAATGCATTATATTGCAGAACACTAACATCCACCATTCGGAAAACGGTATCTCGTATCACTAACCAAAACAACCAACAAGTAAAATGGACTTCGGAAAAGAATTTGAAAAATACGCGGTAAAACACAAGGGCATCGGCAGCAACACGCTGCATGGCTACATCAACCACAACGTAACTAACCTTACTCCCAACATTATCGAAGAGCGGCCAATGAACATCGCGGTGATGGATGTTTACAGTCGTTTGATGATGGACAGGATTATTTTCCTGGGCTATCCCATAAATGACGAAGTAGCGAACATTGTTACGGCTCAATTGCTTTTCCTGGAAAGCACGGACCGCACCAGGGATATACAGATGTACATCAACAGCCCCGGCGGAAGCGTCTATGCGGGCCTGGGTATGTACGATACCATGCAATTCATTACACCGGATATCGCTACAATTTGCACCGGCATGGCGGCCAGTATGGGAGCCGTTTTGATGTGTGCAGGAACAAAAGGAAAAAGGACGGCGCTGAAACACAGCAGGATCATGATGCACCAGCCGAGTGCAGGCGCAGGCGGGCAAGCCACCGATATCGAGATCACGGTGAACGAGATCCGCAAGATCAAAAGAGAATTGTATGAGATCATCGCACACCATACCGGTCAGTCATTTGAAAAAGTGGCCCAGGACAGCGACCGCGATTACTGGATGACCTCCACTGAGGCGAAAGAATATGGACTTGTGGATGAAGTGCTCCTCATCAATCCAAGGAAGACGAAAAAAGATTAAGCTTCACTGGCATCATTTTTAATTTTCAATCAATTTAAACTTTCTTAACCTTACCAAATATGAACCTATACCAAAAGAATATCAGGCAGGATGATGAAGACACTCCGCCATCAATGCCGGAAAACCCCATGGAAAAAATGATGAGTGGATGGATGTTCGACAAAAAATTCATTGAACAACGAAAGATCTTTTTGTGGGGAGCCGTTGATGATAAAACTTCGAAGGACATCACTGACAGGCTTCTTTATTTGGAAGCGCTCGATCCGGGGAAAGACATTACTTTTTATATCAATAGCCCGGGCGGTTTGGTCACCAGCGGTATGGTAATCTATGACACCATGCAGATGATCTCTTCCCCGGTAAGCACTGTTTGTATGGGTATGGCGGCCAGTATGGGCAGTATACTGCTCAGCGGTGGCGCAAAGGGCAAACGTTTTATATTTCCGCATGGGGAGGTGATGATCCACCAACCCAGCGGCGGTGGAAGGGGCACCAGTGCCGACCTGGAGATCATGGCCATACAGATGCAGAAAACAAAGGAAATGGGCGCAAAGATCCTGGCTGAAAACTGTGGCCAGACCTATGAAAAAGTGATGAAGGATTTCGACCGCGACTACTGGATGGATGCCAAAGAATCCATCGCTTATGGAATTGTAGACAAGGTTCTCGACAAATTATAACAGGAACCAGCTTTTCATATAAAAAGTCCCCTAGCCGGGACTTTTTTGTTGCCGGATAGGTCGTTTCGGCAAAAAAAGCATCCTGGGAGTGAAATTGTTAAACATCGGCATAAAAACCAGTGATTTAATTAGGTTTATTATCTTTGTGTGCCGGAAAAATCCGGTTTAAATCCCTGCTATGGCAAAACAACAAATATTGCATTGCTCGTTCTGTGGAAGAAGTCGCGATGAAGTTAAGATCCTCATCGCAGGACAGGACGGCCATATTTGTGAAAATTGCGTGGAACACGCCCAGGAGATCATTTCGCAGGAACTTTCTTCTACTACCGATCCCAAAACACAAGGGTCTTCATCCTATAAGCTAACAGTTAAGAAGCCAATCGAGATCAAAAAATTCCTCGATGAATATGTCATCGGCCAGGATGACGCGAAAAAGATACTTGCAGTTGCCGTATACAACCATTACAAAAGGCTCAACCAGAAGGTGGAGAATGATGTGGAGATCGAGAAAAGCAACATCATCATGGTGGGAGAGACTGGTACAGGAAAAACTTTGCTGGCCAAGTCTATTGCCCGTATGCTGAATGTGCCTTTTGCAATTGTTGATGCTACTGTATTTACAGAGGCAGGTTATGTTGGCGAAGACGTGGAGAGCATGCTAACCCGTTTGTTGCAATCCTGTAACTATGATGTCGCGGCTGCGGAAAGAGGTATCGTGTACATCGATGAAATTGATAAGATCGCACGCAAAAGCGACAACCCCTCCATTACAAGGGATGTGAGTGGGGAAGGTGTTCAGCAAGGTCTATTGAAATTGCTCGAAGGAAGTGAAGTGTTGGTTCCACCACAAGGAGGCCGCAAGCACCCGGAGCAAAAACTGATCAAGGTAAATACACAAAATATCCTTTTCATATGTGGTGGTGCATTTGACGGAATTGACCGCATCATCGCCAGGAGGGTAAACACCAATGCCATCGGTTTCAACGTAAATAAAGATCTCCAGGAATACCAACACAACAATTTGCTACAGTTTGTAAATTCTGTAGACCTTAAGCATTTCGGTTTGATCCCAGAATTGCTGGGACGCTTGCCTGTAGTGACTTACCTGAATCCATTGGATGCAGAAACACTTCGCAGCATCCTTACCGAGCCCAAGAATTCACTCATCAAACAATTTACCAGGCTGTTTGAGTTGGAAGGCATTGCATTGAAATTCGAACCTGCGGTATTTGATTTTATGGTGGAAAAGGCGCTGGAATACAAACTGGGTGCCCGCGGATTGCGGAGTATCTGTGAAGGGATCCTTACAGATGCGATGTATGAATTGCCCTCTCAAAAACTGAAAAATTTTGATGTGACATTGGAGTATGCCACCCGCAAATTCAATACAACAAAACTCAGCATGTTGAAAGTAGCCTAGAACGGTATTCATTATATTCCCGGCCCCGCTTTGGCGGGGTTTTTTTATTGCATTTATTATTTGGGCTTCTATTTTTTTTCAACTTATTTTCGCCGGGTAATGATCCTGTTCACCGGTTCGTTTGTCTACATTTGATACAACCATTAAATGCTTTTTAACTTATGATAGATGTAATTCTCGGTTTGCAATGGGGTGATGAAGGAAAGGGGAAGATCGTTGATTATTTTGCCAGGGACTATGACCTCATCGCCCGGTTCCAGGGCGGACCGAATGCGGGACATACTTTATACGTCAATGACAAGAAAGTTGTTTTGCACCAGATCCCCAGTGGGATCTTCCATGAAAATAAGATGAACCTGATAGGAAATGGCGTAGTGCTGGATCCCATCACTTTAAGGAAAGAGTGTGATGCCGTGGCCGAGATGGGCGGTGATTTCAGGACTAACCTCTTTATCAGCGAAAGAGCACACCTTATACTTCCTACACACCGGGCATTGGATAGGGCGAGTGAAATGGCGAAGGGAAATGACAAGATCGGCAGTACATTGAAAGGCATTGGACCCGCTTATATGGACAAGACAGGTAGAAATGGATTGAGAGTAGGGGATTTGCTAGACAAAAATTTTACAACGCAATACATCAAGCTGCGAATGAAACACCAGCGTTTGTTGGATAACTTCAGTTTCCAGGAAGACATCAGCAATTGGGAAGAAGAGTTTTTTGATGCGTTGGAATTCCTCAGGGGATTCAAGATCGTGAATGGCGAATATTTCATCAATGAGAAAATCGCACAGGGAAAAAAAGTTTTGGCAGAAGGCGCCCAGGGAAGCATGCTGGATGTGGATTTCGGGACTTTCCCGTTTGTAACGAGCAGCAGTACGGTTTCTGCCGGAGTCTGTTCCGGGTTGGGGGTGGCTCCTCAAAAGATCAAAGAAGTGATTGGCATATCTAAAGCATATTGTACACGCGTGGGTAGTGGGCCATTCCCCACAGAACTGACGGATGCTACCGGTGATTTTCTACGCAATGCGGGAAATGAATTTGGCAGCACTACCGGCAGGCCACGCCGTTGCGGTTGGATCGACCTGGTCGCATTGCAGTTTGCCTGCATGATCAATGGGGTTACACAGATCGTGATGACCAAAGCCGATATTCTTGATTCTTTGGAAGAACTGAAAGTTTGCAAAGCCTATAAGGTGAATGGAGAAGAAAAAAACTTTGTACCCTTCCAGATGAACCGAATGAATATCGAAGCGGTGTACGAATCTTTTAAAGGATGGAATACTGATATCTCGAAAGTTAATAAATATGAATTGATGCCTGAAGAGATGAAGGCCTATATCGGGTTCATCAATAAATTCCTGGGGGTGCCGGTTAAATACATAAGCAATGGCGCCGGGAGGGAACAGATCGTATCTGCATAAAACAAATATGAAAAAAAGTTAAAAAATATTTGGCGAATTGGAAAACGCTTTGAAATTTTACAATACCAACCCCATTAGTTATGGTGCCAAAATCTGAGAACGAAAAGAAGAACACTTCTAAAAAAACATCAACTGCGAAAAAAGTTGAAACGAAAAAGCCTGCCCCCAAACCAAAAGAGGATGAGGACGAGGATGATGATGATTTTGACGATGAAGAAGTTGAGACCAAAAAATCTCCAAAGGCAAAAAGCGGGTCGAAGAAAAGTGACGACGATGATGACGACGATGATGATGTAGAAGTCGCAGACGACTGGGACAAGCCGGAAGAAGATGACAACTGGGATCCTGACTTTGATGAATTTGACATTCCAAAATCAAAAGGGAAGAAAGCCGGCGGCACCGCAGCCAAAAAAACAAAGGGAGACGACGATTTCAGCGCCGACGAAGACTTTAAAGACCTTGGCCTTTTTGATGATATGAATGACAGCAGGGGATTTGATGACGACGATGATTTTTAATTGTGCCAGTGAAATATAAGACAGCACGATTTTCCATAAGGACTCCGAAAGAATTTAAATCGAAGATGTTGAACTGGGCAAACCGGTTCAACATTTTTTGTTTACTGGATAATAACGGGTACCATTTTGAAGAACCAAGCTTTGAATGCCTGCTCGGTGCCGGTTGCCAGCAAGCGGTAACACTCGATCTTTCCACAGCTTTTGAAGCACTTCGCCGTTTTCACCTAGATCAAGGAGGCTGGCTATTCGGACATTTCAATTACCCTTCACCGGGAGAAGATCCTGTAGGATTTCCTGCCGGTTATTTTTTTGTTCCAGAAGTATTGGTAAGGCTGGAAGGGGAAGAAATTACAATAGAATCTGCAAAAGCAGAACCCGGTAGCATCTTTGATGAATTGGTCAACATGCCAACTGGTAAAATTGTAGAATCCAACAACCCGGTTAATATCCACCACCGCTTCAGCAAAGAAGAATATATTGATCACATTACACAACTGCTCACCCATATCAAAAGAGGTGATTGTTACGAGATCAATTTTTGCCAGGACTTTTTTGCTCCGATGTCAGATGTAGAGCCGATCCAGCTTTACAGGCAACTCACCCGGTCGTCTCCAAATCCTTTCGCTGCTTTTTATAAGCTCAATGACAAGTACTGTCTTTGTGCCAGCCCGGAACGTTTCCTGAAAAAGACAGGACAGCAGCTCATCTCCCAGCCCATAAAAGGAACAAGCAAGCGTTATCCGGCAAATGAAGAGATGGACAAAGCGAGCAGGGATTACTTGTCGGCCAGCCAGAAAGAGAAGAGTGAGAATGTGATGGTGGTGGACCTGGTCAGGAATGACCTGAGTCGTGTTTGCAATGAAGGATCGGTAATGGTGAAGGAATTGTTTGGCATTTATCCCTTTCCCCAGGTATACCAGATGATCAGCACGATTCAGGGGGAACTTCCCATTGACCTGCATTGGACAAAAGCCATCGAAGCCTGTTTCCCCATGGGTTCCATGACAGGGGCGCCCAAGCGTAAAGTAATGGAGCTGATAAACAAATTTGAAGGTTACCCCCGGGGATTGTTTTCCGGATCGATCGGGTATGTAACGCCATCAGGCGATTTTGATTTCAATGTTGTGATCCGAAGCCTTTTTTACAACAGCACTACAAAATACCTTTCCTTCAAAGCAGGCAGTGGCATTACATTTTACAGCGACCCTGAATTGGAATACGAGGAATGCCTGCTGAAAGCGCAGGCCATCGCAGGAATACTAAAAGCCTAATTTTTCTTTTTATTTTTTGGTGTGCCGGTTGCCGGTGACACTGCCCCATTGTCGTCCAGCAGCAATTGAATGCTTTCTTCGAGTATACGGTACCGGTACTCCTTGAAAAGGCGCATTTTTACTGATGGTAAGGTGAGTGGGTAATCTTCAGCCTGTGCAATGCGCTTGTCGAAATTCGGGTTATAGCGTTCAAACAATGCCATTTCAAGTGAAAGGTATTTTACGATCACTTTTGAATTGTACTTGCCTGAAACCTTCATGGTCTCGGCATTTTCTTTTTCTTCTTTTGTCAGTTCCGGTTGTTTTGTAACCAGGGCCTGTTTACCGAATGCAGTCGATCCGGTTTCCATTACATAGTGGGTGGCAATGAATTTTTTTACATGGTTGCGGCTTTCGTTGGGGAGGAAATATTGCAATGACCAGAAATCCCGCGAACCACTTTTTCGAATGGCCTCATACACCCTGCCCGGCCCACCATTGTAGGCAGCGATCACCAACAACCAATCGTGCAGGTCGCGGTACAATTGCAGCAGGTACCGTGCAGCTGCATGCGTGCTTTTAAAATAGTCACGGCGTTCATCTGTGTGCCTGTTGACCACCAGTCCTAATCCCTTGGCTGTATAGGGCATAAATTGCCAGGGTCCTCCTGCACCGACCCAGCTTGTGGCGCCAGTTTTCAGATTGCTTTCTATCACAGCAAGGTATTTCAACTCTTTGGGTAACCCATACTTTGCAAAAATATTGTCTATAAGGTTGAAATAAGGAAGGCCCCAACTCTTCATTTTCTCCAGAGAACGGCTATGTCCTTTCAGGTAATCCTGCATGAACAACTCGGCATGTGGATTTACCTGCGAAGAATAGGATAGGGAAGGATTGTAATTGAACTTCGTAAACAGGTTTTTGAATCCATATCGTGTCAGCTTGCTGATGAACTGTACTTTGTCTTCGCGGGGTGCATTGGGAGTCGCTACAATCTCATCAATGATCTTGTTCTCGGCTGCGGTGTCAACTTTCAAAGTATCAGGCTGAACAAGAGAACTGTCTTTCAATGATTGAAACAGTTCCCTGCTTTTAACCGGGGGTAAAAGCGAAAGAAGGAAAGCTATTAATAGAAAAAATTTCATGTACCTGCTAAGATTCGATGGACGCTGTTTTTGCCTGCTGCATAAGCAAGCCAGAGAATTCCAGCAAAGTTACCTCATCCTTTTTATCGGCCATTAATTGCACACCAAAGGGCATTCCATTGCTGTGTTTAAAAAGTGGGATGGATATCGCAGGCAACGCGGTCAGGTTGGCGAAAACAGTAAAAATATCGGCCAGGTACATGGCGATCGGGTCTTTGTCTTTATCACCGATCGAAAAGGCAGTAGAAGGGCTGGTAGGCAGGATCACGATATCGTGTTTTTTGAAAACCAATTCCATGCGTTCAGACAACAGGCGCCTTACCTGCTGGGCCTTGCTGTAATACGCATCATAATACCCTGCACTCAGCACGAAAGTTCCCAGCATGATGCGTTTCTTCACTTCGCGGCCGAATCCTTCGCTCCTGTTCTTCAAATAAAATCCTGTTAAATCATTTCCGGGGGCATCTGAACGATGCCCATATCGAATGCCATCATAACGGGAAAGGTTACTGCTGGCTTCCGCTGTGGTCAGAACATAATAAGCAGGTACAATAAAATCGAGGAGATCAAATTCAATTTCATCAACGGTATGTCCCGATGCTTTCAACTGCTCCAGCAAATTTTTGATGGCCGAACGGATCTCCTTATCCAGGGAAGGATGTTCCATTACCTGTTTGAAATATGCAATGCTGGGTTTCTTCGAAGCAGCCGAACCATTTACATGCATATTTAATGCGGTCGAATTTTGTCGCATGGTGCTGTCGTAGTCATCCGTCTTGCTCATTATTTCGAGCAGCAAAGCAATATCATTTATTGACCGGCCAAAAATCCCGATTTGATCAAAGGAAGAAGCATATGCGATCAACCCGTACCGTGAAATGCTGCCATAACCAGGTTTCAGGCCCACAATGCCACAAAAATCTGCTGGCTGCCTGACGGAGCCCCCAGTATCACTGCCCAAACTCAGCATGCACAGCCCCGCCTGCACGGCTACAGCACTGCCGCCGGATGATCCTCCCGGCACACGGCTATGATCCAATGCATTGAGCACGGGCCCATAAACAGAATTTTCATTGGTGCTGCCCATGGCAAACTCGTCGCAATTGCAATTGCCAATAATGATCGCTTCTTCATCCAATAAATATTGTATCGCGGAAGCATTGTATACTGAAACAAAATCGTGTAAGATATGGGAGGCGGCGGTTACCTTGTGCCCTTTGTAGCAAATTACATCCTTGATGGCGATCACAACGCCGTGTAGTTTTTTAGGCACAATGCCTTGCTGGCGCTGCTGATCTAATTTGGTGGCCAGCTCAAGGGCTTCGTCTCCATAAACTTCAACAAAGGCATTCAGCTTTTTCTCAGTCTCAATGCGGTCAAGGAAGTGGCGGACGGCCGCAACACAATTGGTTTTTCCGTCTAAAAGATCCTGCCTGTACTGATTGATATCGACAAAAGAAAACATCTGCTGGACCTGTTTATGCAATCAGCCGAAGTATGCAAGTTTGAGAACCGCACGCTTCGGCTGAATAAAAATATGAATTTGATTACTGGGTAACTTCTTTCTTGGTTGCATCCTTTTCCTTCATACCTTCCTCGATCTCGCTTTTCACATTGGTCTTTGCATCATTGAACTCGCGGATCCCACGGCCGATACCCCTCATCAGGTCAGGTATTTTCTTGCCGCCAAAAAATAGCAGTACTACCAATACGATCAATATCCATTCGCTGCCACCCGGCATGGACAACAGGAAAATGGTATTTAAAAAAGTCGATAACATAAAATAGGTTTGAACAGCAAAGATAACCTTTTTTCAGGCACTTACCGGTTCTTTAGATGGCGGATTCAAAGATTAACAGCCCTGAAAATCCACCTTTCACCGATAAATACGCTAACAAATGCCGGCGGTTCAATCCCTATAAAGTTACCGGATATATCTTCCGCAGCGGGCTTTTCCGTTGGCTGCCTCATAGGGACTGATTCCCCTGGCACAGGCAATACAATAGCCGATGGCACAAATAAATACAATGGCATAAATGAGTTTCTTCCTCATGGTACTAACATTAAGGTTAACAATTAATGATCGGTAAACTTGGGGAAGTCTTGCAGAGGAATGGGTGAGATTAGAAGCCGCTAAAATAGCTTCCCGGTTTTGATTATGCAAGCAAAACGCATAAAAAAAGCGAAAATTTTAAAATTTTCGCTTATAATCAATGTTTTAAGAAAGTTAATGTTCTTATCCTTTCGCAGCAACTGCCATTCTTTTTTCCTTGATACGTGCACTCTTACCACTCCTTTCACGCAGGAAATACAATTTAGCACGCCTAACACGACCCACCTTGTTCAGCAAAATGCTTTCAATGTTTGGAGAATGAACCGGGAACAAACGCTCAACACCTACGCCATCACTGATCTTGCGAACGGTGAATGTAGCTGTAGAACCTGTACCCTGGCGCTTGATCACATCACCTTTAAAGCTCTGGATACGTTCTTTGTTTCCTTCCACGATCTTATAGTTCACTGTGACATTGTCACCTGCCTTGAAATTGGGGTGAGTAGCCTTTTTGGTCAATTGCTCGTGAACAAAGTTTATAGCGTTCATATACTGTGTTTTTAACGGACGGCAAAGGTAGGGGGAAAACTTCAAAATGGAAAGTTTATGCCCGAAAACTTTGGAAGTTTTTAAGGCACTAGGCCTGAAGGATTCACAACCTACAGTCCTTGAAAAACCCGGTTTCGAAATTGAAAACCGGGTTTCTGGTCATATTTTTCTGCGAGGCTTACCTGGCGATGTTTACGGCCCTTTTCTCCCTTATCACAGTCACTTTTATTTGTCCCGGGAAGGTCATTTCCTCCTGTATCTTCTGGGCGATCTCGAAGCTAAGTTTATCGCTGTCGCCATCAGTTACCTTATCAGCCTCTACGATAACCCTTAATTCGCGGCCAGCCTGGATGGCATAGGCCTTTTCAACTCCCTGGTAACCAAGTGCCAGATTCTCAAGGTCTTTGATACGCTGGATATACTGTTGCATGATCTCCCTGCGGGCTCCCGGCCTTGCGCCACTGATGGCATCGCAAGCTTGGATGATCGGCGAGATCACGTATTTCATTTCAATTTCATCGTGGTGCGCCCCGATCGCATTAACGACTGCGGGGTTTTCACCATATTTCTCAGCCAGTTTAGCCCCCAACAAGGCATGGCTCAATTCAGTTTCTTCATCGGGAACTTTTCCAATATCATGCAACAAGCCCGCCCTTTTGGCAAGCTTTGGATTCAATCCGAGCTCAGAAGCCATGATGGCACAAAGATTCGCTGTTTCACGACTGTGCATCAACAGGTTTTGGCCATAGGAAGAGCGGAAACGCATACGGCCCACCATCCTGACCAGTTCCTTGTGCAGGCCATGGATACCCAATTCCAATACAGTCCTTTCACCTATCTCCATTACCTGGTCATCTAATTGCTTTTTAGTTTTTTCTACTACTTCTTCAATACGTGCCGGGTGGATCCTTCCATCGGCAACAAGGCGTTGCAGTGAAAGACGCGCAATCTCACGGCGCAGCGGATCGAAAGATGACAACACGATGGCCTCCGGTGTATCATCTACGATCAGGTCAACACCGGTAGCGGCTTCAATGGCCCTGATGTTCCTTCCCTCCCGGCCTATGATCGATCCCTTGATCTCATCACTTTCCAGGTTAAATACGGTGATGGAATTCTCAATTGCCTGCTCTGCTGCTGTACGTTGTATGGTTTGGATTACGATCTTCCGGGCTTCTTTGTTTGCCTTTTGTTTGGCGTCTTCAATGATCTCCTGCTGGATCGCAAGCGCCTTGGTATGCGCCTCCTGGGTGAGGCTTTCGATCAATTGTTTTTTCGCTTCTTCAGCAGAAAGTCCGGCTACTTTTTCCAGGCGGCGGATATGCTCTTCCTGGTGTTTTTCCAATTCTGTCCTTTTGATATTCACCACCTCGATCTGCCTGTTGAGATTTTCCTTGATGGCCTCGTTTTCCTTGAGTTGCTTTTCCAGGTTGGCCTCCTTCTGGTTGATGCTTTGCTCTTTCTGCTTGATACGGTTCTCACCTTCATTGATCTTCTGAGTACGTTGTAAAACATCACGGTCGTGCTCAGACTTCAACTGCACAAATTTCTCCTTCGCTTCCAGCAATTTTTCCTTTTTCAGGTTTTCGGCCTGGAGTTGACCGTCGGCAATGATTTTTTGAGATTGAGCCTCTGCTTCTGCTATTGAGGCCTTTGTATTCTTTGCGAAAATGATTTTACCCAGGATGATGCCCACGATCAACGCGGCCACACCTATGATGATGGAAATTATATTCAGTTCCATGAAAAGTTGTTGTTTTAAGCTGATTCACAATATGGTACATTCTTTTCGCCCTGGTTTGTCGAGGGAGATGATAAGGAGGCGAAGATAGGGATTTTGGGCGAGATTCGTGAAACAGTGGCGTGAAACCATACACCCGGCGCCCGGCGCAATCACGGTTAAATTCTATAAATATTGATGAAAAAATTAATCAGAGTGCTTTGTCCAGCTGGGTTTCGAGTTTTTGAAGGCTGCTGCTCAATTGGTCCATCACCACGGATGAATCGCTGTTTTCTCCCGCCTGGGTAGCATACCAAATGATCACCATGGCAATATAATCCTGCATGTCCTTGCCGGCATACTGGGTTTTGAACTCAATGATCTTGTCATTGATCGTCTTTACCGTTTTTCGTACAGCCTCTTCATCTTCCGGGCTGGTACGGATGCGGTAAGTCCTGTCTGCGATCAATATGTTGATAGGGATAAGTTCCTGCGCCATGTTTTTTTTTAGGTTTATTCGCTGAGCAATGCAATGCATTTGTCGATCTCGCGGATGTATTTGTTGATGGATTGTTCGAATGCTTTTTTATCAGGCTCGTTCAGGTTGCCCGCTGCTGCCTTCAGCATATATTGCTGTTCCTGCAGTATCCGGATCCTTTTTTCACTGTCATCCTGTTGTAACCGGAGATCGGCAATTGTTTTTTGCTGAAGTTCAGATTCCTTAACCAGGTTGTTGTGTTTCTTTAGCAGGTCCTGTAATTTAGTCTGGATCCTGGTGATGTGTGTTTGTACCTGTTCCAATGATTTTTTATTTTCTTATTTCTGCCTGAAGCGTGCTTTCGTAGCCCGCCACTATCTTTTGCATAAATGCGTCAATCTCTTTATCGGTGAGGGTTTTGTTTTCGTCCAGGAAAGTAAAACTGACGGCCATTGATTTTTTTCCTGCCCCCAATTTTTCACTTTCGAAAACATCAAACAACTGCACCGACTTCAATTGCTGTATTTTACTCGATAAAGCTATTTGCTCTACCTGATTATAAGAAACATTTTTATCCACCACCACAGCAAGGTCCCTGTTTACAACAGGGAATTTACTGATTTCCCTGTATTCAACGGCTTTTGCTTTTATAGATAGCAGCGCATCCCAATCCAGGTCTGCATGCCATACGGGATGTTTGATGTCGAAGCTGCTAAGCATTTCGGCCGGTACTTCGCCGAGCGTACCCAACATTTGTTTCCCGGACCTGATCTCTGAAAGCAGTCCCTGTTCCGCTGGTCTCGCCACAGGCTCAATCGAATATTCAGGAATGATAAGTTTCAATACATTTTCTACTATGCCCTTAAGGTAATAGAAATCAGCTTTTTGAGGCTTTGTTTTCCAACCGGTTTCCTCAAAACTGCCGGAGATATAAATGGCCAGGTGGTTGGTTTCAATGAATTTTTGATCGCTGCCTTTGGCATATGTTTTTCCAAATTCGAACAGGCGAAGGTTGCTGTTTTTGCGGTTCAGGTTATGCGCAACTACAGAAAGCCCGCTTTGCAACATCGAAGGCCGCAACATGTCCAGTTCGGCGCTAAGGCTGTTGATCATTTTTACCGAGGTTGCCAGTACTTCCTCTTTGTAAAATGCAGAATTGGTAATGCTGTTGGTGAACACCTCATAAAAGCCGAGGCCAACGAGGTAATCGGCCAGTTTTTCGCGGAGCGCAGACCTGCGCCTGTATTTTTCTACAGAAGGTAATGAAAATTCCGGCCGGGATCTCTATGTTGTCGAGCCCATCTATACGCATCACTTCTTCGACGAGATCCGCTGGAATGGTAATATCCGGTTTACTAAAAGGAACGTCAACGGAAAGTTCATTCTCCGATCCGCCAATGATATTGAACCCGAGCGATTGCAGGATGAGTTTCACATCCGATGATTGGTATCGTTTCCCACTCAATTTTTCCAGGTAAGCATTGGTAAGTGTGATCCTGTTTTTTTGTTTCGGGTTGGGGTAGATGTCTAACAGTTCATCTGAAAGTTTTCCTCCCGCAATTTCCATGATCATCAGCGCCGCTCTCTTAAGCACATTGACGGTATTGCTTATGTCCACGCCTTTTTCAAAACGGGCAGCCGCATCGGTGCGCAGATCATGTTTCAATGAGGTGCGGCGGATAAAACTGGGATCAAACCAGGCACTTTCCAGGAAAATATTTGTTGTGGCATTCGATACGCCACTGTGAATGCCGCCATAAACTCCACCAATGCACATTGGTTCTTTGGCATCGCAGATCATCAGGTCGGTGGAAAAGAGCTTGCGTTCTTTTCCATCGAGCGTGGTAAATGTTGTTCCTTCAGGAACTGTCTTTACAATGATCTTCTTTCCGGCGATCTTATCCTGGTCGAAAGCATGAAGCGGTTGACCGGTCTCGTGAAGAATGAAGTTGGTAATGTCTACAATATTGTTGATGGGCTTCAGCCCAATGCTCTTCAGTTTCTTTTGCAACCAGGCCGGGCTTTCTTCTACCCTGATACCGACAATGCTTACCCCACTGTAACGCCTGCACGCTTCTGCATTTTCAACAGAAACGGAAAGGCCTGGAGATGCTTCGCCGGGTTCAAATTTTTCCGGGTAAGGAAGTTTAACTTCTGTTGCCTTGCCATTGTGATAGGAAAGCCATGCGCAGACATCACGGGCTACACCCAGGTGGCTCATGGCATCCATACGGTTAGGCGTAAGGCCAATCTCGTAAATATGGTCACTGTAGGAGGGAAAGAGTTCTGTAACGGGCGTTCCGGGGACGGCAGTATCCGGCAATATTTTAATTCCTTCATGGCCCGGTCCAAGTCCCACTTCATCTTCCGCGCAAATCATGCCTTCGCTTTCTGCACCCCTGATCTTTGCTTTCCTGATGCTGAAAGGTTCACCATTGATTGGGTAGAGCTTAGTTCCAACTGGTGCTACGATTACTTTTTGTCCTGCAGCTACATTGGAAGCGCCACATACGATGTTCAATAATTTCTCCTGGCCAATGGACACTGTAGTAAGGCTCAGTTTGTCTGCATCCGGGTGTTTGGAGCAGGTGATCACTTCGCCGACAACCAATCCTTCCAACCCTCCTTTGATCTCCTCAAATTCTTCCAGGCTCTCGACTTCCAGACCTATAGAAGTCAGGATCGCTGATAATTTGGAAGGTTCAAGGCGAACAGGCAAATATTCGTGCAGCCAGTTATAGGAGATCGTCATACAATAGTAGAAATTAGAGCAGCGAAGATAGCCAATTCAGTATGGCGAAACGCCATAATCCCTTTAAAATCTGGTTGCTGGACCAGTTTCCAGGCCTGGAAATAGGAAAAGAGGATACTCTTAACACAAGCAAATTTTTCCCGTATTTGCAAGTGCAGAATTTCGGGGCTAAGGTGAAAAAGATTTACAGAACTTTTGGTAGGATGTGTATAAAATACATTGTTTTCCTACAGGACTGCAAAGCAACTGTGAATTACCCTGTTCATAACCCGTTAATAAGCTACTTTTACCTGTGGATCAGCGGTGGAAAATCTTCGGTAGAAAGTTAATAACAGCAAATGTTAATTTAAGATCACCCGATTGATTTTACCTTAGCCGCCCGCTAAAAGGAACAGCTTTTGTCGGCAATGAAACTGAATTTACCGGTTTTTAACCTTGAGAACTTAGCCTCAACCGTTACTCACCGTCAAACATAAGGACAACAACAGATATCTATGGAATTTACAAACCTGAATAAAGGAAAGATCAGAAGAAAAACCACTGCAGACCTGGGTAACATGGTATTTGGCAAAGTTCCCCCGCAGGCAAAAGAACTGGAAGAAGCGATACTCGGTGCGATCATGTTGGAGAAAAGCGCCTTTGATACTGTTGTGGAGATTTTGAAGCCCGAATGTTTTTATGTGGAAGCCCATCAGCGCATTTATACCGCGATGCAGGGTCTTGCCATCAAAAGTTTACCCATAGACTTACTTACGGTTGTTGAAGAATTGAAACTGAGAGAGGACCTTGAATTTGTTGGCGGACCATACTATGTAACAAAGCTGACCAATTCAGTTGTTTCTTCTGCCAATATAGAAGCGCATTCCCGCATCGTACTTCAAAAATTCATTCAGCGTGAATTGATCCGCATCAGTGGAGAGATCATCGGCGATGCTTATGAAGACAGCACTGATGTTTTTGACATGCTCGATGATGCGGAAAGTAAGTTGTTCGAGATCACCAATAACCATTTAAGAAAGAATTTCGACAGCATCGATACCGTATTGGTAAAGACGATCCAGCGGATCGAGGATATGCGTAACCGTCAGGAAGACATTACGGGTGTGCCTACAGGTTTTCCTTCTCTTGATAAAGTAACTTATGGCTGGCAACCTACCGACCTGATCATTTTAGCCGCAAGGCCATCTGTGGGTAAAACCGCCTTTGCCCTTAACCTGGCCCGCAGTGCTGCCATGCACCCAACCAAACCAACGGCAGTAGGATTTTTCAGTTTAGAGATGAGCAGCGCCCAACTGGTGCAAAGGATACTCAGCGCCGAGAGCGAGATCTGGCTCGAGAAGATCGCCAGGGGTAAACTGGAAGAACATGAGATGAAACAATTGTACAAACGCGGTATCGAAAAACTAAGCAAGGCGCCCATCTTCATCGATGATTCAGCAGCGCTCAATATTTTTGAACTCAGGGCAAAATGCCGGAGGCTAAAAAATAAGCACAATGTGGGCATGATCATCATCGACTACCTGCAGCTTATGAGCGGTAGTGCCGACCGCAACAGCAACCGCGAACAGGAGATCAGCAAGATTTCCCGCGACCTGAAAGGCCTGGCAAAAGAACTGCAGATACCGATCATTGCCTTGTCGCAGTTGAGCCGGGAAGTAGAGAAAAGAAAAGAAGGAAACAAAATGCCACAGTTGAGCGATTTGAGGGAATCGGGAGCGATCGAGCAGGATGCCGATATGGTGATGTTCCTTTATCGCCCCGAATATTATGATATCGCCAGCAATGAATTCGGTGAAAGCAATAAAGGCGAAACGCATGTAAAGATCGCCAAGCACAGGAATGGTAGTCTTGAAACGGTGAAATTGAAAGCCTTGTTGCATATTCAAAAGTTCATCGAAGACGAAGGGGGAGAAGGATTTAATCCTTCGCTGCCTAAAGAAGGAAACTGGAGACCGGTAGCCGGTGGCAGCGGCACCGACGATGCCCGCTTGTATATTCAAAAAGGCAGCAAGATGAATGATGGCGAGTTTGACGAAGAAGCTCCTTTTTAAAAAAAATTATTATGTTTGACAAGTGGAGAATGAGTTGTTCATTCTCCATTTTATTTTCGGGTATGCGGTACCATGCAACTGCGTAAATAAATACCAACGATGTCACTTCCTTTTTTTTATATTGATAACCTGGAAACAAATGCTGCGAACTTTACGTTGAGTGAAGACGCTTCGAAGCACATTGTCCAGGTTTTGCGCATGCCAATAGGCGACCAGTTGTTATTGACCAATGGAAAAGGGCTTATCATCAAAGCAGTGATCACTGATGACCATAAAAAGAAATGTGTCGTCCGAAATCTCGAAGCGACAACCATTGAAGCGCCAACTAAGAAAATTACGATCGCTATTTCTCCTTTGAAAAATTCAAGCAGGTATGAATGGTTCCTTGAAAAAGCAACCGAGATCGGGGTTACAAGTGTAGTGCCTTTATTATGTTCAAGAACAGAAAAACTGCATGCGCGCATGGACCGTTTAAAAAATATCCTGGTGAGCGCGATGTTACAATCCCAGCAAGCCTGGCTGCCGGAATTTCCAGCACCTGTTGAATTCAAAAAGTATTTGGATAGCATGGATAAAAATCAAAAACTGCAAAAGTTCATCGCCTATTGCGGCGATGAAATGACGAAAGCAAATCTGCGCAATATTGAGCGAGAAAAAGAATCGATAGTCCTCATTGGCCCGGAAGGTGATTTTACTCCTGAAGAAGTGCAATTATCGATTAAGGCTGGTTTTTTGCCGGTTTCATTGGGGGAAACGAGGTTAAGAACAGAAACAGCGGGTATCGTGGCGGCAACCCTACTTGCGTGTTAAACTTATTTTGCCTGGTCTGACCCGTTTTCTTCATTTTCATCAAGTACTGGTTCATTTAACTGAACAACCCTGTTTTTTGCAATCCTTTTCCTCATCACCATGTTCAGCATTTCAACTCCAAATGAAAATGCCATACCGAAATAGATGTAATTCTTTAAATGAAGGTCATGTGCTTTTTCTGCATCCCATCCTTCAATGATCAAACTGATACCGATCATCACCAGGAAAGATAGGGCCAACATTTTTAACGTCGGATGCTTGTGTATAAATCCGGATATTTTAGGGCTGAAGAAGAACATGATGAACATGGCGATAACAACCGCGGCAACCATGATCTCCAAGTATTGAGCTGTTCCACCGGCGGTGATGATACTGTCAAACGAAAATACCGCATCAATCAGCATGATCTGGCCTATGGCTTTGCCCAAACTCAATGATGTCCTTTTCCCGGCATCTGCGTTCGGGTCTTCACCTTCCAGCTTGTGGTGGATCTCCATCACCGATTTATAGATCAGGAAAATTCCTCCCGCTAACATTACGATACTGGCAAGATCGAAACCCTTATCGCCAATGTGGAATACCGCCTTTCCCTTTTGTGACAACAACCAACTCAATCCCATCAATAATAAACAGCGGGAGGCTATCCCGGTGATCATCCATATTCGCCGCGCTTTTTTCTCGTCTTTTGCTGACTTCAAGCGGTTCATGATGATGCTGACAAAGATCACATTATCGATGCCCAGGACGATCTCCAATACAACCAGGATGAAAAAACTGATGATGCCTTCTGAAGTGAATAAATGTTCCATATTAGCCCTTAGCCGCAAGCTGTTAGCTATTAGCCTGATTTTTTAAATGATTAAAATACGCCTGCCCTGAACCTTATTGATTAAAATTCATGCTTCCGCAAGATACCGGGAAATTTTTTTAACGATGGCCGGGCCTTCATAAATGAAACCTGTCCATACCTGCACCAGGGAAGCGCCGGCTTCAAGCTTTTCTTTCGCATCCATACCTGTGTATATGCCGCCACTTCCAATTAGGAAAAGCTTCCCATTTGTTTTTTGGTGAATATACCGGATAAGTTGTGTGCTTCTTTCTTTTACCGGAAGTCCACTCAATCCCCCGGCGCCGATCAATCCCAGTTCTTTTGCTGAAGTCTCCAATCCTTCTCTTCGTATCGTAGTATTGCTCACCACCAGTCCATCAAGTTTTATTTCCAATGCCAGGTCGATTACATCGTTCACCTGCTCATCTGAAAGGTCTGGCGCAATTTTTAAAAAGATCGGCTTGAGCATCGACATTTTCCTATTGTTTTCCTGTAATACTGTAAATATTTTTCTCAGGCTTTCCTTTTCCTGCAACTCCCTTAAGCCCGGTGTATTGGGACTACTAACATTCACTACAAAATAATCTACAAGGTCGTGCAGCCGGACAAAACATTTTTCATAGTCTTTCCATGCGTCTTCATTTGGGGTAGTTTTGTTTTTTCCAATATTTCCGCCAATGACCAAATTGCGGAATTCATTACCCGAACGGCCAGGGGCAGTTGACCTGTTCAGTCTCCATTTTTGCAGTCTCCCGGCAACTGCTTCCACACCATCATTGTTGAATCCCATCCGGTTGACCAGGGCCTTGTCCCTGGACAAACGAAAAAGCCGGGGCTTTTCATTTCCTTCCTGGGGGAGGGGAGTGACAGTTCCAATCTCGACAAACCCAAACCCCAACGCATCCAGTTCATCCAGGAATACCGCATTCTTGTCAAAACCTGCACCGAGCCCTATCCCGTTCTTAAATTGGAGATCGAAAAAAATAACCTCTCCGGGAACCGGCGAGAAACAATACTTTATAAAATTTCTGATTGGTTTAATTGAACACAAGCCCCGGAGCACATTCATTGAGAAATAATGCACTTTTTCAGGGTCAAAGAGGAACAGGAAAGCCCGAATCAATTTGTACATCGTGCCGCGAAATTAGTACAGTAACGGCTGTTTTTTGATTTCAAGCGGAAATTCTAACTTTGGTCTATAAAGTTGCATAAACAACCAATTAATCTAAATCAATAGTAATGCAGGAAGCATATATAGTTGCAGGGTTTCGGACGGCTGTGGGAAAAAGCAAAAAAGGGGGATTCCGGTTTTACCGACCAGACGACCTTGCCATTGATGTGATCAAGGGTTTGCTGTCTAGTGTGCCCCAGTTGGATCCAAAAAGGGTGGAAGATGTGATCGTTGGCAATGCTGTGCCCGAAGCAGAACAGGGATTGCAGGTCGGCCGCATCATCGCAGCCCGTGCAGTTGGCATCCATGCTGCAGGAATCACCATCAACCGTTATTGCGCCAGTGGTCTGGAAAGTATTGCCATGGCGACCGCAAAGATCCGTTCAGGAATGGCCGAATGCATTATAGCGGGAGGAACCGAAAGCATGAGCCTGGTACCTACTGCAGGATGGAAAACCGTACCGGCCTATTCTATTGCCGTGACCGAGCCGGATTATTACCTGAGTATGGGGTTGACAGCTGAGGCAGTGGCAAAGGAATACAATGTGAGTCGGGAAGACCAGGACGCGTTCAGTCTTCGCAGCCATCAAAAAGCAGGGAATGCCATCAGGGAGGGCTATTTTAAATCGGGAATATTACCAATAAGCATAGACGAAGTTTATCTCGACCCAAATGGAAAGAAGCAAAAAAGGAATGTAGTGGTGGATACCGATGAAGGCGTTCGCGCGGATACGAGCCTGGAAGGATTGGCAAAACTCAAACCTGCATTTGCCGCTGGGGGCTCTGTTACGGCCGGCAATTCGTCGCAAACCAGTGACGGGGCCGCATTTGTTATAGTAATGAGTGAGCGAATGATAAATGAACTCGGCCTGAAACCGATCGCGCGGTTGGTGAATTGCGCGAGCGCAGGGGTTCACCCGCGCATCATGGGCATCGGTCCTGTAGAAGCGGTTCCCAAGGTATTGAAGCAAGCCGGCATGAACCTCGGCCAAATAGATTTGGTAGAACTCAATGAAGCCTTCGCCTCACAGGCATTGGCTGTGATCCGGAAATTGGAGCTTAATCCCGATATCGTCAATATCAATGGAGGAGCTATAGCACTCGGCCATCCCCTGGGCTGTACGGGTTGTAAACTCACCATCCAGATCAGCAATGACATGAAGCGCCTGAAAAAGAAATACGGCATTGTTACCGCCTGTGTGGGGGGTGGACAGGGCATTGCCGGCATCATCGAAAACATAGATTAAGCACTCTTTCAGCGTGGGTTATTACCGTTTAACAATTTTATTAGGGTTAATTATTGCAACATTGTTACAAAAACATAAATTTGCAACCTTGTTTCAATAACCATATGCGTAAGGCCCAATTTTTTTTGTTTGTATTTTTTAGTTGTCTCTTCATTTTCAGCCAGGCAAATGCCGCGCTTGTTTTAAAAGGCAAATTCTCCGGAATTGTAACCGACGCGGAGACCGGGTTGCCGCTCCCCAATGTGTCTGTGTACCTGCCCGATTTAAAAACCGGGAGCAGTACCAATGAAAAGGGTGAATTCATGATCGTTAATGTGAATGAAGGGTCACACCTGGTTGAGATTTCCCATATCGGTTATAAAAGCATTGCTGAAAATATTGCCATTGGAGAGGACACGAAAAGGGATTTCATTTTGCACCGGTCAATCCTCGAAAATGATGCCGTGATCGTTACCGGCGTCAGCAAGGCCAGTCAATTGAAAAAGATGCCCTTCCAGGTATCAGTTGTGCGCAAAACGGATCTCCTGCAATCTGCTTCTACCAATATCATTGAGAGCCTGACCAAACAGGCAGGCGTATCCGCTGTTTCAACCGGTCCTGCCATCTCAAAACCCGTCATCAGGGGACTTGGCTACAACCGCGTGTTAACCGTGAATGATGGTGTGAGACAGGAGGGACAACAATGGGGCGACGAACATGGGATAGAGATCGACGAATCAAGTGTGAATAAAGTGGAGATACTGAAAGGTCCTGCTTCCCTGGTATATGGAAGCGATGCGATGGCCGGGGTGATCAACATCATCAGCAACTTACCGGCTTCATTGAATACCATCAATGCGAACGCAGGATCTGAATACCAATCGAACAACCGCACGCGAAGTATATATGGCAACCTGGATGGCAACACCAGGGGGTTGAGCTGGAATGTTTATGGATCGGCAAAAGCCGCCGCTGACTATAAGAACAAGAATGATGGTTATGTTTTCAATTCAAAATTCAACCAGCACAATGCCGGAGGTTATTTGGGTTACAATGGAAGTTGGGGATACAGTCATTTATTGTTGAGCAATTTTGACCTGTTGTCGGGTATGGTGGAAGGAGAACGGGATTCCCTGGGTTATTTTATCGAAGAAACAGGAGGTGGAAATACAGTCCGCGCCAATGATGATGATTTCAGGAGCACGGATCCGGAAGTGCCCTACCAACACATACGGCATTTTAAGATCGCCAGCGACAACAATTTTCAATTGGGTAAAAAGCGATTGTCCCTCAACGTTGGTTGGCAACGCAACAGCCGGGAGGAATTTGGAAATGCAGTCGATCCCTCTGAGCGGGCATTGTATATGCAATTGTCGACGCTGACTTATGCGATGCAATTCAATTTAAAAGAACTCAAAGGATGGAAAACATCGATCGGCATCAATGGTATGGAGCAACAGAACCGGAACATGGGAACGGAATCGCTGATACCTGATTATTCCCTGTTTGATATCGGAACTTACCTATTCGTCCAGAAAGACATTAAGAAATTCAGTTTGAGTGGTGGGTTCCGGTTCGATTCAAGGAATGTGAAGGCGGATGACCTCATCGAGGCCGGTTCAGTAAAAACGCCTGCATTCAGCCAGTCCTATTCAAATTTTTCCGGTAGCCTGGGTGCTACCTTTCAAGCGGGCAAAAAAATCAACCTGAAACTGAACCTGGCAAGGGCATTCAGGGCGCCCTCATTGCCAGAACTCGCTTCGAACGGTGCTCATGAAGGAACGACGCGCTACGAGATCGGTGACCGCCAACTCAAAAGCGAAACCAGCCTTCAGGCAGATGCGGCTGTTGAATATGCCAGCGAACATTTTAACCTAAACCTGTCTGGCTATGTTAACCGGTTCGACAATTTTATTTTTTACCGGAAGCTGTTGTCCGTTTCCGGTAGCGACTCCCTGATAAGTATGGATGGCAATGAGCTGGAAGCATTTAAATTCAGCCAGGAAAAGGCGACGCTGGCTGGGGTGGAACTGTCATTGGACATCCATCCTCACCCGCTTGACTGGTTGCATTTTGAAAATTCGTTTTCATTGGTATCGGGACAATTAAGAAAAGCGATTGAAGGATACCGTAGCCTTCCCTTCATTCCCGCCCCAAGAATTTTTTCGCAAGTAAGGGCCGATTTCAAAAAAGCGGGTAAGAACCTGAAGAACCTTTATCTAAAAGTTGAAGTGGAAAATACACTCGCACAAGATCATCCTTTTGCCGCATATCGAACAGAAACAGCCACACCGGGCTATACTTTATTGAATGCAGGAGCAGGTACACAGGTTTTTTCACGAAAGGGAAAGCAGTTGTTCGGTCTTTATTTTTCAGCCAGCAACTTGTGTGATGTTGCCTATCAAAATCACTTAAGCCGATTGAAATATGCTGCAGAAAACCTGGCTACGGGACGAAAGGGTGTTTATAATATGGGAAGGAATTTCAGCATCAAGCTGAATGTCCCCCTCAATTTTAACATCAGGCGTGCCTGATGGGTTTATTCAAATTCTTTGGGTTTGGTAACCTCGAAATTCTCATCGTAGCGCACGAAGAAACGCATATAGATCACCCGGCTCAGCCGCATCAGCCAGGGTTGCAAGACTATTAACGCGATGGTATTCGCTATGAGCCAATAATAGATCCTGTTGTCGTCGGTAGAGATGCCGATCAATACCCACCACGCGACGAATGTACTAACGGAAACGGCTACTGCCAAAGCATAACTGACATAGCCAGTGCCATACCAAAAGCCGGGTTCCATGTCATATTTCTGGCCACATACCGGGCAATTCTCGTGCATGTTAAAAATGTGTTTCAATGTCAGTTTGCGGTAGGCATTGTTGTCTTTGAACATCGGCCCCCTTCTGCAACGCGGGCATTTCATGGCCAACATGCTCAGGTAGTAATTTGGTTTGGGGTGTTTGGGTTTTTCCATTTTGGATGGGCGGTTTGTTATTTGTTCACCAGTTCAAGGTTGTCTACTTTCTTGCGTTCACCGATCTGTTGGCGCCACATGGCATAGTATAAGCCTTTTTCTTCCAATAGTTTTTCATGCGTACCGGTTTCCACTACATCGCCCATTTCCAATACGTAAATGCGGTCGGCGTGCATGATGGTGCTCAGTCTATGGGCGATCAATATCGTGATCTGGTCTTTCAATTCAGAAATGTCCCTGATGGTATTGGTGATCTCTTCTTCTGTAATGGAGTCAAGCGCTGAAGTGGCTTCGTCAAATATCAACAAGTGGGGATGACGCAACAAGGCGCGGGCAATGGAAAGCCGCTGTTTTTCACCGCCACTTAATTTCAAGCCTCCTTCACCGATCATCGTGTCGAGGCCTTTCTCTGCACGGGCAAGTAACGGCATACAGGCAGCTTTTTTCAAGGCCTGGTTCAATTCAGATTCTGAGGCTGTAGGATTTACAAAGAGCAGGTTTTCACGGATCGTACCGCTGAACAGGTTGGTGTCTTGCGTAACAAAGCCGATCTGGTTGCGCAGGTCATCAAATCGGATCTCCGTTTCATCCATACCATTGTACAATATCTTTCCTTCCTGTGGCCGGTACAATCCTACCAGCAATTTCATCAGGGTAGATTTACCACTTCCACTCGGGCCTACAAAGGCAACGGTCTCGCCCAGGCTAACATCGAAACTAATGCCGTCGATGGCTTTGTGCGCCGCTGTCTGGTGTTTAAAGGTTACATCCTTGAAAGAAAGGGTTTGGATGTGCCCAAGCTTTTTTGGGTGTGCCGGTTCCGATTCCGGCTTCTTCTTCATCAGGGTGTCAAAATTGTTGAGGGAGGCTTCTGCTTCGCGGTAGGACAATAGGATATTCCCGATCTCCTGCAAAGGGCCGAAGATGAAGAAGGAAAATATTTGCATCGTTACCAATTGTCCCGCGTCCATCTGGTTGTGAAAGATTAGCCACATAAGGATGAAGAGTATCACCTGCCGCAGGGTATTCACCATCGTGCCCTGGATAAAGCTGATGCTGCGTATCCTTTTTACTTTCTTCAACTCCAGGCCAAGGATCTTATAGGTATTCTTGTTGAGGCGGCTCACCTCCTGGTTGGTAAGTCCAAGGCTTTTTACCAGTTCTATGTTCCTCAACGATTCTGTGGTAGAACCCGCGAGTGCGGTTGTTTCACCAACGATATTCTTCTGAATGGCCTTAATTTTTTTGCTGAGTTTGTTGGTGATGAAAGTGAGGATAGCGATACCGCCGAGGTAGGCGACCGGAATGCTCCAATGAATAAACAGTGCCGCATACACGAAAACAAAGACCACACCCACGATCACGCCGAAGAGGATGTTGATGAAATTGATCATGAATTTCTCAACATCTGATCTCACTTTTGTCAATACGGAAAGTGTCTCACCACTGCGCTGGTCTTCGAATTCCTGGTAAGGGAGTTTCATCGCGTGTTGCAATCCATCGGTGAACACCTTGGCTCCAAATTTCTGGATCACCAGGTTCATGAAATAATCCTGGAAGGCTTTGGCGATCCGGCTTACCATGGCCACGGAAATGGAAAAAATTAAGATATAAAAGACGCCAAGCTGCAGATAGGGTTTGCCTTTTCGTTCTATGTTCTCGTAACTCCAGAAAAAAGAAGGGTCGCTGAAAGATTTGCCGGGTACCTGGTGGTCGGCCGCAAGGTTCACCAGTTTACCCAACAGGATGGGGTCGTATAAGGAAAAGCCAATATTGATGCCCGCCAGTACCAGAGTAAGGACCACCAGCCATTTGTGGGGCGCCAGGTAGCGCATTAAAATTTTCATCCCGCAAAGTTCGGTGTTTTATCAATCGAAAAATTTCTATGGTTTAAGGCTTAATTGAGTGGTCAGCTTCCCCAACCCTCCCGATCCAAACTCCGGTATTGAATCGCTTCTGCCAAATGCTCAGGAAGAATATTTTCTGAACCAGCAAGATCAGCGATCGTGCGGCTTACTTTGATGATGCGGTCGTAGGCACGGGCAGAAAGATTCAATCGCTCCATGGCAGTCTTAAGCAGGTTTTGCGATGCCTGATTAATCGTACACATTTGTTTTTGAAGATTGCTGCCCATTTGCGCATTGGCATAGATGGAAGGAAGGTCAGCAAATCGCCTGGCCTGTATTTCCCTGGCAGCGATCACGCGTTGCCGAATGGTCTCACTCCTTTCAAAAAATTGTTCGGTGGACAATTCATTAAAATCTACCGGCGTTACTTCAACATGTAAGTCGATGCGGTCGAGTAAAGGTCCTGAAACTTTGTTGAGGTATTTCTGTACGGCACCGGGAGGGCAGGAGCATTCTTTTTCAGGGTGGTTGAAAAATCCACAAGGACAGGGATTCATGCTGGCGATCAGCATAAAACTCGCAGGGAAGTCCAGCGCCACTTTAGCACGGGAAATGGTAACCTTTCTTTCTTCCATCGGCTGGCGCATCACTTCTAATACCTGTCTTTTAAATTCCGGCAACTCATCCAGGAAAAGAACACCGTTGTGTGCCAAAGAAATTTCTCCTGGTTGGGGATTGCCGCCGCCTCCTACGAGGGCTACGTCTGAAATTGTATGGTGCGGACTGCGAAAAGGACGTCTACTCACCAACGTTGCATTCTCCGGTAATTTGCCCGCAACACTGTGGATCTTGGTCGTTTCCAATGCTTCGGGCAAGGTGAGGGGAGGGAGAATGGTGGGCAATCTTTTGGCGAGCATGGTCTTTCCTGCTCCCGGTGGTCCGATCAATATCGCGTTGTGTCCGCCCGCCGCGGCAATTTCCAAAGCGCGCTTGATGTTGTGCTGGCCTTTTACATCGGCAAAGTCTACATCGTAGTGGGTTTGCGTTGGATTGAATTCGTCACGAACGTTCACGTGTGTCGGCTCGAGGCTCAGTTTTCCGTTCAGGAAATCCACCACTTCCCGCATATGCCTGATTCCATATACCTTTAACCCATCTACCATGGCGGCTTCCTTGGCATTTGCAATTGGTAAGATCAGGCCATCAAATCCACCGTGTTTTGCCTGTATCGCGATGGGCAGTGCACCCCGGATGGATTTCACCGCGCCATCAAGGCTCAATTCACCCATGATGATGTACTTCTCCAGTTTTTCAGGATGAAGGATCTGTCCTGTTGCGCCCAATACGCCGATGGCAATGGGTAGATCGAATGCAGTCCCGCTTTTTTTAATGTCTGCCGGCGCCAGGTTCACCACCAACTTTGTACGGGGCATGTAATAGTCATTGCTCTTGATCGCACTGTCTACCCTTTGCAGGCTTTCCTTCACCGCGTTGTCAGGCAATCCTACTATATAGTAATGTTTGCCTTTATTGTTCACGTTCACTTCCACTGAAATGCTGATCGCATCCACGCCATACACGGCACAGCCAAATATTTTTACGAGCATTTGTAAAAATGCGAATGAGAAAGTATAATGACTATGTTTAAAAGCACCTGGAATTGTGTTTTTTTCTTTCGTTGAATAGGATAATAAATGTGCAGATGTGCAGATGTGCAAATGTGGCATGCTGCCTGGGGTAGGCAAGGTTGAAAATGAATTTATTTTAGATCGGTTCCGTTTTTACCGCAACGTCCTCTGCGAGAGACGTCGCTACAAAAAAAGTGTAGTTCAAACCCACATAGAACAATTTTAATAGAACAAAAATTAAAGAACAATTTAAAATGTTCTAAAAAAGTTGTTCTATGAAAAATTGTTTTAAAAAATCATTAACAATCAATGAAATAGTAATTTTTATTTCCTGGAAAGATCTTCCAACAGTTTTACAACCCCTTCTTTTTTCAGGATCAAATAACCAAATCTGTCATTGCTGATGCCGTCTTTGAGCTGGTAATTGAAAGTCAGCTGGTCCTCCGTGGCGGAAGTTTCGAAATAACTGAAATGGATATTTGGGTGCACTTTTAATGCCTCGCCGATCTCGTATAAATGCGTGGAAAGGATAAAAATCGAATTCTTGATGTTGAGCAGGCCTTCTATAACGATGCTGCTGCATTTCATCGCATCCTGCACATTGGTGCCCTTGAACAACTCATCGATCAGTATCAGCCACTTTCTTCCATCACTCACTTTGCTGATGGTGGCTTTCACCCGCTGCACTTCATTGAAGAAATAACTTTCTCCTTTAACGATATTATCCATCACATTGATGTTGCTTAGCATCCCATCAAACAAACTCAACTCCATTTGCGCGGCGGGAACACCCATACCGGCATGAGCGAGAAAGGTGGCCGTACCTACAGATTTGATAAACGTGCTCTTGCCGGCCATGTTGGCGCCGGTGAGAAAAAGGAAATTCGTGTTGCGGTTGAGCAATACATCATAAGCAACCGGATCTTTTAAAAGTATGTGGTACAATCCTTTTATTTCAATAAAAGGTTGTGGAGAGGCTGAAAACTTTGGGAATACCAGCTTATATTTTCTTACCGCTGTTGCCATGGCATACCAGGCGTCGAGTTGGGCATGAATGTGCAACAGCTCCTGCATGTTGTGTTTGAAACGGAAACGCAAAAATTGACCAAGCTGTAAAGTCTCCGTGATCGGCATATCAGCAGCCTTCTTTATATCTGCGATCTTTTTGAATTCTTCATGGTTCAGTATTTTTTCGGTCTCGCCAATAAGCTTCGACAAGGGCGTTGGCAGATCGATTTGATAAAGCAGTTTAACCAACTGTTGCATGCCCTTGACGAAATCGAAACAATGTCCTACCGAATATTTCACCAGGGAATAATCGGGGCCATGCAATAATTTATAACTGTACGCATTCAACGAAGAAACGTGTGAAGGAATGGGATCCACTCCTGTTTCATAAAACCGTTCGATCACTTTGATCGTTCCATTGCTGATCAATGTCGGCCAATGGTCAAGTTTTTGTGAAATGTGTTTGAGCGTTTCCTGTATGCCGGTGATGCTTTCGATGTCTTTTAACGGTGTGGCCAGGTTGGCGTACAATCGGTCCTTTCCATTGCTGGTAAGGATATGGTTGAGTTTGTGGAATACGGAAAATTCCTCCTCGTGGCTGAATATTGAAAGATCATTGAGTGTGGTGATGTCGATTTCCATTGGGCTACCTCCTGTTGAATGATAAACGTTTACTCAAATGAGATTCATTTACCCGGTAATTTTCATAAACCATATTGCCATTTACCATCGTATGGGTGATAGAAGATGGGAATTTGAAGCCTTCCAAAGGACTCCAACCGCACTTGTATAAGATATTCTCTTTGCTTACTGTATATTCTTTTTGCAGGTCTGCCACCACCAGGTCGGCAAAGTACCCTTCCCGGATATAACCCCGTTCTTTAATTGCGAAGCAGTCGGCAACGGCATGGCTCATCTTTCTTACTATATTTTCCAGGGAGATCTTTCCTTCTTTATAATAATGCAACATCAGCAACAAAGAATGTTGTACAAGTGGCAAACCGGCATGGGCCTTTTCATAAGGCGGCTCTTTTTCACTGAGCAGGTGAGGGGCATGGTCGGTTGAGATCACATCCAGCCTGTCATCCAGTAAAGCCTTCCAAAGTTCCGGTTTGATGTGTGGCCCTTTGATGGCCGGGTTGCACTTTATTTTATAGCCCAACTGCGCATAGTCGTCGGCGGTAAAGTGCAGGTGGTGCACACATACTTCCGCCGTGATCCTTTTATCAATGAGAGGCGCCATGTTGCCAAACAACTGCAGTTCTTTTTCCGTGCTGATGTGCAGGATATGCAAGCGCGTATTGTACTTCTGCGCCAGCCTGATCGCCCTCAAGGACGATGCATAACAAGCTTCCTCATCCCTGATGAGCGGATGGTCGGCCGGCTCCAGGTTGGTTTTTGCGTTTTTTATCCGCTCATAGTTCTTTTTGATGATGGATTCATCTTCACAGTGCGTGGCGATCAGCATCCCGCTTTCACTGAACAATTTGTCGAGCGTATTGAAATTGTCGACCAGCATATTTCCCGTACTGCTGCCCATAAAGATCTTGATGCCGCAGATGTCGTTGATGAATTGATTCGCCCGAAGGGCTTCCACCGCATTGTCGTTGCTAACGCCCATGTAGAAAGAATAGTTAGCGGCGGATGTTTGAGCAGCGATCCTGTATTTGTCTTCGAGCAAATCTAAAGTCAGTGCATTGGGAATGGTATTCGGCATTTCCATAAAACTGGTAACACCCCCTGCAACGGCTGCCCGGCTTTCCGATTGAATGTTGGCCTTATGTGTAAGTCCAGGTTCCCTGAAATGTACCTGGTCATCAATAACGCCAGGCATTAAGTGCTTGCCTTCTCCATCTACTTCGGTCACCTTGCTTTTCACAGCAATATTTCCATCGATCTTTTCTATGCGTTCTCCGTCGGTAAGCAGATCCATCACGCGGATTTTACCTTCATTTACCACTGATATGTTCTTAAAAAGATATTTTTGCATATCTTACCTTAACTGATTTGTAAATACAACTTACGCTGATGCAAATTATTAAAAGCTTATTCAAACTCGGATTTTTTGTTTTGCCGCTTTCCTCGATGTCACAATCCACTTACCTGACCCAGGGCGCAAAGGAATACCAGTTCATCGACCGCCTCGAGATCCGGCAGGGCACCAATACCGACCTGAACTTTTCTTCCCTTAAACCATACAACCGAAACTATATCGTTCAGCAGGCAGAGTATCTCGATAGCATCAGGAAGGCAGGGGATGCGCCGGCTTACCTGGCTTTTTCTCCATCGGACGAATACAACATGCGCAGCCTGCTGATGAACAATTCAGAATGGGTAACAGGAAACCGGGATGATTTTGCCAGTAAGAAGCCATTTTTAAAATCTTTTTATACGACCAAGCCCAATTTTTACGAGGCCAATACCAAAGATTTCTTTTTGGCCATCAATCCTGTTCTTTCAATACAGGTGGGCAATGAAAGCGACAACAAAAACAACCTGTTTTACAACAGCCGCGGCATCAGCATCCGTGGACGGATAGCCAATAAGATCGGTTTCGCCACTACCATCACCGATAACCAGGAAAGGGGACCTCAGTTTTTCCAGGATGCTATACTTGGCCTTCGGGCTGTTCCGGGGAATGGGTTTTATAAGATATTTAAGAAGAAGGCGGGCTTCTACGATTATTTTGACGGGCGAGGCTATGTTACGTTCAATGCAACAAAGTATATCAATTTTCAATTGGGCTATGATAAAAATTTCATAGGCAACGGATACCGGAGTTTGTTCCTGAGTGATTGGGGAAACAGTTATCTATTTGCAAAGATCAATACCCGGATCTGGAAATTTAATTACCAGAACCTATTCATGGAATTGATGCCGCAGTTTACCCGCAATACAGATTTCCAGTTGCCGAGAAAATATGCTGCCATGCATCACCTAAGCATGAACGTTACCAAATGGCTGAACGTGGGATTGTTTGAGGGCGTCATGTTCGGCCGTACCAACCATTTCGACTTTCAATACCTCAACCCCATCATATTTTACCGGCATGTGGAAGGCACCATTGGCAGCCCCGATAATGCCGTTGCTGGTATTGATTTCAAAGCCAATGCGCTCCATCGTTTCCAGTTCTACGGACAAATGTTATTGGATGAGTTCATCCTTTCCAGGGTGAAAAATGATCCAACTAACTGGGCCAACAAATTTGCTTTCCAACTGGGCGGAAAATACATCAATGCCTTTGGTGTTAAGAACCTTGACCTTCAACTGGAGATGAACAGGGTAAGGCCATTCACATATACCCACTACGATACCATCAGCAATTACACCCACTACAACCAACCGCTGGCGCATCCATTGGGCGCGAACTTCCAGGAATTTGTGGGAATCGTTCGTTACCAGCCTTTTCCAAAATGGTATCTCTACGCGAGGGGCGTGGCTTATTTCAAAGGACTCGATACGATGGGGATGAATTTAGGGGGAGATATTTTCCAGAGTTACCTGACAAGGCCGCAGGAGAGTGGTTTTCATATCGGGGATGGCAACAAAGCGACTTGCTTCAATGCCTTGCTCAATGTTTCGTATGAATTCAGGCAGAACCTGTTTTTGGATCTTTCCGTTCAGCACCGCGCATTCAACCTCGAAAGCCGCAGTCAATCCACCAGCAATACATATATCACTGCCGGCATCCGGTTAAACGCATTCAGAAGGGAATATGATTTCTGATCGCCTATTCCACGATCAATGAAAGCGTGATCGTACGGGAATTGATCTTGTCGATCACGTTTGAGAATTTCAGGTTCGGGTCACGGCTGTGTACGTTCTTCAATCCCCAGCCGACTTTTAATTCAGGGGATATTACTGTAAAAGGCAAATAGAAGTGAAAACCGATGCCTGCCTCAAAGCCATAATCGAGTTTATTGAGCTTGATCAGTTTCTCTGCATTTTTTTCTCCCTTGCTTGCCGCGAAGTCATACTCTACCTTTCCACCGGCGATCGTGTACACTTTATAGTTATTGATGCGGTCGCTGCTGAACTTTATTTGTAAAGGAAACATCAGGGTGATGCCCTGCACTTTTCGGATGGTAGTTGGTTCTTCTTTCCCAAATGGATCCGGATATTTTAATTTGTATTCAAATGCCTTTTCGGTAAAGATGAGGTAGATGGGATAGGTCCTGAGGTCGAAATGTTCTGAAAGGTTCATGTTCACCAACCAGGCGAGGTGCACACCGGTATTTTGAATGCTCTCTACTGCCAGCACACTGTCGAATTGTAAGAACCGGTTGTCGTGATCGAAGTGGTAATAAGCCCTGTTGGCACCCAGGCTTATCCCCATATGAAATCGCTGGTTGTCGTGGTCAGGTTGGTTGATAACCTTTTCACCCTGCGAGAAGGCATTTGATGAATGGATCAACCCGATCACCAGTATGTATACTATTTTATACCGCAATAAATACTGCATATTCCTTGGCTCAGTGGTTTGCTATATGTTTTTTGATATCCCAGTTTATCCAGGATATTGGTAAAGTTTTTTCCTTCTGGAAATTTTTTAATTGATTCGTCTAAATATTTATAAGCATCGCGGTTTTTAGAAAACAGTTTACCCATATTGGGCGTAACGATCTTCATATAAAATGTATAAACTAAACTGACCAGGGGAATTTTGGGTTTGCTGAATTCCAGCACGACCAGTTTTCCTCCCGGTTTGAGCACCCGGTGAATTTCCGACAATCCTTTTTCAAGCTGTTGAAAATTACGTACACCAAATGCCACGGTTACAGCGTCAAACGTATTATCATTAAACTTTATTGCCTCGCTGTCGCCATTTAACAACCTGATGGTAGATTCCAGGCCCATCTTACCGATCTTCTTCCTACCAACCTCCAACATCCTATTACTAATATCTATGCCAGTTATTTGTCGGGGCTTGAGCATTTTCGCTGCCATGATGGCCACATCAGCTGTTCCTGTAGCCACATCCAGAATATTTTGGGGCTCCAGTGCTTCCAATTGTTTCAGGGCCTTCTTCCGCCACCTCACATCGATCCCAGCACTTAAAAACCGGTTGAGGAAATCATACCGGCCTGATATATCGTCAAACATTTCGGCAACCTGCTCCTTCTTGCTCAGATCCGAATCTTTATACGGAACTACCTTATCATGTGCGAAGCCTGTCATCAGTGGGCAAAGATAAGTCCTTTGGGCCTTTGCAAAAGATTGGTTTAACAATGCTTTTAGGATCAGTATTTTTGCCGAATAACTTTTTTCGATGCATATAAAGAAAGCTGTTTACCTGGTGAGTAGCCCCGGATTTGAAAAATGTCCCGAACCCGACCGGCCGGAATATGCTTTCATTGGGCGCAGCAATGTAGGTAAGTCCTCGCTGATCAATATGCTTTGCAACAATGATAAACTTGCCAAAACATCAGCATCTCCTGGTAAAACCCAACTCATCAACCATTTTGAGATCCTGAGTACGGTAGGGGAAGGCAAGGATGAGCGCATACAGAAATGGTTTTTGGTGGATCTGCCTGGCTATGGATTTGCAAAGGTGAGCATGCGCAGCCGGAGGCGTTGGGAGCAGATGATCGAAAATTATTTTCGCAAGCGTGATAACCTTGCGATGGCCTTTGTGTTGATCGATGCCCGGCATTCTCCGCAGAAAATTGACCTGGAGTTTTTAGAGAACCTGAAAAAATGGAAAATTCCGTTGAGCCTTGTATTCACCAAAACAGACAAGGAAAATCAGCGCGTCGTAAGCAAGAATGTAAAAGATTTTTTGGAGGCGATGAAGAAGACCTGGCAATTCCTGCCGCAACATTTTCTCACAAGTGCCGTGAAGAAATCCGGCCGGGATAAGATCCTCGACCTGGTAGGAGAGATGAACAATGAGGTGGATGAAAATGCACCCGGATCAAAACTGGCCCGGAAATGAGTGGGAATTTTTCCCGGGATCTTAGTTCACCACTTTGTTGGCGCAACTGCTGCTGGCAAAAGCTTCCGGTTTTGCTTTGAACGCGAAGCCCATCCCGAGGATATACCCCATGGCTTCCCGCAGTGCTTCATTGCTTTTGAATTGTGGATTGGTGTTGATGTCAGCATGTACTTCCATGTCTACATCAAACTTTGTGAAAAGGTTGCATAGTTCATAGGCGATCTCGATGCTCTTCGCAACTTCTACCAGCATCCTTTCTTTGATGCTGTATTGGTGCAAAGTCTTTTCATTGTGGATGAACATGAATCCTCCGTGACCTTCCCGGAGGAAGACGATAACGGTTGCGAATTCCGTTTCGCGGCCTTTTACCTGGCTGTCGGTGCCGATGCAGACCTTTAGTTTGTAACCTAGGTCTGTTTCCCTTTTAATGGCTTGCTCTACTGCTTCAGTGATTGGAAGATGTATAGCATCACCGTTGAATTTTCTCCAAAGCATATGGGTGTGGGTTTTCTAAATTTACGTATAATCCCCGTAAATATTGCCTTATTATCAATATTTAATATGCATTTGTGTAAATGTGGACAAACAAAAAGGGGCCAGCCCCTAACGCTGACCCCTAACTTACACATGAATCTACCTTACTGTTTTATAATTCTTTCGGTGTGTATTTGGTTGTTGTTGTATAACTGTAAAATGTACATGCCGGCAGGTTTGTTGGAAACATCCAGGCTGTTGATGCCTTTGGTTCCATTGCCGATTTGCAATATCCTACCGTTGGCATCCATTAATTTGAATTGGTAATTCTCATATGCATTCACGATCACCTGGCTGGTAACAAATGTTGATACCGTATAAACATTCTCCGTCTTGCCGATTCCCCTCAGTGCAACAATATTTGAATAGGCGGTTTGTTCTATAACAGAGGTGATCTTCAAACGGTAGTAACGCGTATTTCCATCGAATGGGTTGTAACTGAATCCTCTTGCCGCTGATGCTGTTGCTGTCAATGGTTTGAAATTGATCCCATCATTGGAGTATTCGATCAACTGCGATTTAATTGGTTCGTCAGCAACGATGTTCCAGCTCAGGTTGTGTTTATTCTTATCTGTATTCCCGTTCAGCACCACGCTGTGGATCGGCAAGGCGCTCTTGAACCCGGTAAGGGTATATGAGCCCAGGCTTCCATAGTTACTGGTGTTGGCATTTCCCGTTCCATCCAATACAAAATAGTAAGTACCGGCGTTGAGGGTGGTGTCGATCGTGACTTTCATTTGTGCAGCCGGATCGTAGGTACGCAACAGCGTGTTTGAACCATCATACAACATTATCTTAATATCCAGGTTGGCCCCGGTGTTGTTTGCGCCAAGGTTGAATGGCACTGCATCAATATGTAATGTCGATTGTGCGTTTAGCAAAAACCTGAAAGCATCTTTGTCCGTACTGGTGGAAATGATCCCATCAACGCTGAAGGATGTGCTGCTGGGTGAATAGCAGTTGGCATCCATTGCTTCGGAAAAATCATCCGTGCGATAACCAAATCCGTTCGTTGAAGTAATGATCGTGAGGTTGTCCTGCACCAGGGCACAACCGTATGGTGTGGGACCGTCATTCCAGCCGGTCATGTTTTTGTAATAGCTGTTACCCATTACCGGTGCCCATCCTGTTTCACCAGAGCCTGCGCCTGTATTGTATGTTTCTGTTAAGTTACAGTTGGTATCGTATGACGACTGGTGTGATAACCCCAGCGTATGGCCACTTTCATGGCTGCAGCATTCTGCGATGTATTTTGAATTGTTGGGCCCGAGCCTGTCTGTAAAGACAAATGCAGGCGTATCATCGCCCCATGTAAATGATCCTACAAAGGAAACACCGCCTACACCTGGTTTCCAGGCGCTGGAAGGGGTTACGATCACCCTGATCCTTTGCGCAAGAGGAGCGGCAAGGTAAACAAGTGAATCAGTAGTGATGTTCACATTGAAAGGGCGGTAGTCTTCGGAAACACGGTTAAATATCTCTGTAACCTGTGCATTGCTGAGCGGCGCGGGAGCACAAACGATGGGTTCGCCTGCATTCCACAATGTGCCATTCACCGTATGGCCATCGAAATCAAGAAAGATAGTTGAAGTAGCCGAAGTAAAGCTGTTGAGTTTGGGTTGGGCAAATGACGCCGTGGTACACAAAGTGACCAGCAACATCAATAGGATTTTAGTAAAGTTTTTCATTTGTTATCGGATTGGTCGTGTTGCCACGACAGTTTGGGTTTGGATAGGGATCAGTTAAAACTACAGTCTTGCAATATTTTCCCGGTTTGGATCTTTTGGAAATGGTATTGTTCGTTGTTGTCTTTTTTTATTTCGTAGCCATCCGCCGCATTCGGGCTGATGATCCTCCCGGAAAAGCTGATGCTCTTATCGGCGTTGACCGTTTTTGACAATTGCAGCAATGCATTCTCGAACGCGGGTGATTTGATTATCAGCGATTGAAGGTTGTCATACTTCGTAAGGTTGCTTACTACCGTTCCGCTGTACACGAAATCGGCGCTGAAATTGATGACGACCGCTTCCCCAGCTTTTGCCGAGAACGTATTCATTAAAGTTTTTTCGGAAAGGACAATGTTGTTTGCGTATGAAGCAAAAATCTCTTTCTTTTCTGTCTTTGCCTGGGCGAAGGATGCAGTGTTGGCCAGACAAAATAAGGCGAACAAGGCAATTTTACTTTTGGTTTTCATGGGATCGGGTATTATGGATATGAACAGTAACGCCCAAAGGGCATTTTTTATTATATCCAAAAAGGCCGATTTGAAATAAAAAAAAGGCAGCGAAAAACAGGAGATCAGTACTGCCCGGTATTCAGCATCACTAACGTGCAGGCTTCCAGGGTTTTAATGCCGTTTTGATGCGCCAACGCCGCCAGTTCGTCATTTTCAGTGCCGGGGTTGAAGATGATGCGTTTAGGTTTAAGGGATAAAATGTAATCGTAATATGACCGTTGGTTGGCAGCGTTGAGGTAGAGTGTAATTGTGTCTATGTGTTTATCCTCGATGTGTTCAACGTCGATGTCCACTCCATTTACATTTCCCCTTTTCCTGCCGATCGCCAACGTAGGATGTCCATAAGCTTTCAGGCGGTTGATCGCCATATAGCTGTACCGTGAAGGATTTTCTGAAGCACCCAATACCAATGTTTTTTTAATAGACATCAGATCAATTTAAGAAACGGTTCGCAATGGAAATGCCAGGCACCATGCAACTGTCTTTTTTGCCAAACCATTTGTACCGGTTGCGGGCAAACAGGCGGTATACTGCATCCCTTATGAATTTCGGTACAATAATAAAGCCATATAACAATTTTACCGGGCCTTTTAACTGTTTCACCACTTTCAATGCCGCAGTGGACCTGTTGTAAACCCTGCCCTCCTGTATCAGCACAAATGAATTGGGTTCAACAGCTGGCAGGGAATGGGCCGCGGCCAGTTCTGACCCGGTCTTACCCTGGAAAGTTGCAAATTGAAATTTGCTGCCAGGGTCGTGCCGGATAACATATTGCACCGACCAGTTGCAAAGGTTGCAGATCCCGTCAAACAATATCACCGGTTTAGTCGTCATGCGCTATGCAAAATTACGCGTAGTGACCCGTTGCAGGAGGATTTATTTTGTGCAGGATCGCCCTCTTGCGCAATTTGAAGAAAACGTAAAGGTTTAAGAAATGCATGCCACCGAGGATGAGGATGATGAGGCCGATCTTCACACTCAGTTCTTCTATCATTATCCTGGCATCGGTAATGTTGTTGGTGATCGTTAATGTGTATACCGCATAGCCCAGGTTGATCAGGTAAAATCCCACCAATAAAAGGTTGTTGACACTTTCCGCCAGCTCTTTGTTGCCATGGAAAATATCGAGCAGGAATACCTTACCGTTTTTAAAAAGCGTCCTGGCAACCCAGATGGTAAGGACAATGGTGATGATCAAATAGAGGATGTAAGAAAAGATGATGAGGTTCATAAAATTTATTTTAAGTGTGATAAATATTATTTCAAGTCATCGAGTGGCCTTTTCATTTTCACGTACACTTCGACATAGCAAAGCCAGCTGTAATAAATGGCCATAAAAGGAGAAAGAAATAAGAGCGCATAAAGGCCCATTAAGACAGGTAAAAAAAAGTAATCTCCCAATGAATCTTTGAATAGGATTATAATGAAGGTTATGACCAACGCTATTCCCAGAATCCAACCCACAATACAATGATAAAACCATCTTTTGCCGCCTTTTTCTGTGAACCAACCATTCAGGGCATGAACGAACATGCTGGTCACTTGCCAACCGCCTACCACGAAATAGCCATACATAATACTGAAATAATTGGTCCATGCGAGTGCCAGGAAAAATAAAATGAGCACCATGCTGATCCAGGTATCTGCTAGCTTAAACGTTTTCATGATAATTAATTTTATAATTTCAGAAAATATTGAAAGATCATTTTTAAAATAATCCCGCTTTACTAGCGGGATTATTTTAATTATTTAAATACTTTCAAAACACTTCCAGTAAACCAGTTCTCTTCCGCTTTCACCATCACATCCAACACTCTATCGGCGTGGCTTCCTAATTTTTTAATGCTGGCGATCATTTCGATGAACTGTTTGGCTTCTTTGTCCTTTTTATCCCCGTCGATATTTTGCAATTGTGCCAATAATTTCAACATGGGATCCAGTTCTCTTTTTTTTCTTTCTTTGATGATTTGGGTTGCAACTTTCCAGATGTCTTTTTCTGCCGTGAAATACTCCTTTCTTTCACCAGGCAGGATGACCCGGTCAACAAGGTTCCAGCTGATCAGTTCCCGGATGTTCATGTTCACATTGCCCCGGCTGATGCTGAGTTGCTCCATGATGTCATCCTGTGTGATGGGGTCGGTACTAACCAATAGCAGGGCATGTATCTGTGCCATGGTACGGTTGATTCCCCAGTAGGTGCCGAAGGCGCCCCAGCTGTTGATGAATTGTTGTTTGGCTTCTGGTAGTTGCATGTCTTATTGTTAGGAATAAAATTATATATTATTTCTGAATTTTCAAAAAATAATGAAAATTATTTTCATAAAAAAATGGGAGTTGCCTCCCATTCCTGAAAAAGTTAAACCAGCATGGTTACGGGGTTCTCCATAAATTTTTTGAGGGTCTGCAGGAAAGCTGCGCCCACAGCGCCGTCGACACTGCGGTGGTCGCAGCTCAGTGTCAGTTTCATGGTGTTGATGACGCCAAACCCGTCGCCCTTTTTCACTACCACTTCTTTGATCCTGCCCACGGCAAGGATGCAACTGTCAGGCGGATTGATGATGGCCGTAAATTCTTCGATGTCCATCATGCCCAGGTTGGACACGGTAAATGTATTGCCACTGAATTCGGCCGGTTGGAGTTTTTTGTCTTTTGCTTTTCCATAAAGTTCTTTGGCTTCCGTAGCGATCTGTGAAAGTGTCTTCTGATCGGCGAATTTGATCACGGGTACGATCAGTCCTTCCGGCATCGCTACGGCAGAACCAATATGGATATGGTGGTTCCTGCGGATGAAATCACCCATCCAGCTGCTGTTCACATCAGGATGAAGTTTAAGGGTAGTAGCGCATGCTTTAATGATCATGTCGTTGAAAGAGATCTTGACCGGGCTGACTTCGTTCATGGAATTGCGTGCCGCGATTGCGTTGTCCATGTTGATCTCCATGGTCAGGTAAAAGTGTGGCGCGCTGAACTTACTTTCCCCCAGGCGCCTCGCGATGGTTTTGCGCATCTGCGTAAGCGGCAGGTCTGTAAATCCTTCCTGACCTGAAGGCGTGAAAGCCGCGACAGGTAAAGCAGCCGATTTTGGAACGCCCTTGGCAGCAGGTTGGTATTGGTCCACGTCCTTCTTCGTCACGCGGCCACCATCACCTGTTCCACTCAATTGGGAAATATCGATCCCTTTTTCTTCAGCGATCTTTTTGGCAAGGGGAGAGGCTTTTACACGGCCATTCCCGGAATTTGTATTGGCGGGTGCTTCCGTTGAAGGAGTGGGGGTTGCAGCGGTTTGCTCACGGGATGGCGTACCTGCACCTGCAGCAGCTCCGCCTGCATTGGCGCCGCTTTTTTCTGCCGCCACATAGGCGCTCACATCAGTGCCCGCCTTTCCAACGATGGCAATGATCTCGTTCACTTTTGCAGCCTGCCCGGCTTCAACGCCGAGGTACAATAGTGTGCCTTCTTCGTAACCCACCACTTCCATGGTTGCTTTATCGGTTTCCACCTCTGCAAGCACATCATCGGATTTCACTTTATCGCCTAACTTTTTGTTCCAGGAAACGATCTTGCCTTCGGTCATGGTATCACTGAGCAGCGGCATCCTGATCTCTTTTGCGCCTGTCGGTAAACTTACTTTGGCGGCTGTTGCCGCAGGGGCTGGTTCTGTCTTTGGTGCATTTTGAGGTGCGGGTGATGCTTTTTCAACAGCTGCTTTGCCGGTTGACGCTGCAGCTTCGCTGCCGCCGGCCGCATTCAATGCGGCCTTATAATCTTCACCGGCCTTCCCGACTACTGCCAATACCCCATCTACTTTCGCGGCCTTGCCGGCTTCCACGCCGATATAAAGCAAGGTCCCCTCATTGTAACTTTCCAGTTCCATTGTGGCTTTGTCTGTTTCCACTTCCGCCAATACATCTCCGGGTTTGATCTTATCGCCCACTTTTTTGTTCCACCCCACGATCACCCCCTCAGCCATCGTATCGCTTAGCCTTGGCATCCTGATAACCTCTGCCATATGAATTGTTTTCTTTTAATGAACTAATCTAATGCCCGAAATTAAGTTAAAATGAGGAAAAAGGAATTGATTTTACCATCCGGGGGATGGTGATTTCGCGGGCCTTTTCTAATAGCCATTCCCTAAAAATCCAGGTCGAGCTTCAGCCTTTCTTTCAATTCCCTGATGAGCGGGTATTGTTCCGCAAGCAATTGGTATTGTTCTTTGGTATTTAATGGGCGTGTACCTGCTTCCGAGGTATTTTCAGTTTCATCCAGCCGGAACTGGAATTTGAGTTTCCTGTTGTTGAAAAAAGATTGCATATGACTGATCAGTTGTGCCCGCTCTGATTCGATGAACCGTTGCTGTATATTGTTCCCTGTCACAATTTCAAAGCAATGTTCATCTATCACTTCCAGGGTTGCCATTTTGAAGTTGGTGACGGCAGAATGGTTCTTTTTTTCTTCAAGTTTGGTTATGAAACCTCCCCAGGCCACTTGCAATTCTGCATTCGTCAGTTGCTTTACAGAAGCACCATTGTTGTGCATGTTGGCCACCTGCTCACGGATCTTTCGCAGCGAACCCATGGGCTTACCCTGTGTTTTGTCGGTAGCCGCTACAGGTAAAGGGGCAGTTATTGGTCTTTCAACGACCGGTTTTGCTTTTTCTATGACAAGATGGGCAACCGGCAGGGGATCCATACTAACCTGTCTCCCGGAATTGCGTACAGGCGTAACCGGTAATGAACGGAAGGAAAGCGTCTTCGCGGTGTCAGTTATTTTTTTTTTAGTAATCCCTTCTTCAGCCGCGCTGATCTCCAGCGCCTGTGACAGGTAGGTGAGTTTGATCAGCAGCAATTCGATGTGCAGCTTCTTATTCCTTGATTGTTTGTAGTTGATGATCGATTCATTAAGGATGTTTAGCGCCGAGATCAGCCATCCTGTTCCGACCTGGGCTGCATTTTGCAGGTATTTCTGTTTGAAGTCTTCTGCTACCTCGAGCAATACAGCCGCTTTGGGATCCTTGCTCACCAGAAGGTTGCGAATGAATTCAGCGAAACCTTCGAGTAAGGTATCTCCCTCAAAACCTTTCTGGTTGATCTCGTCAAACAACAACATCGCATCGGCGAGTTGCTCCTGTTGCATTTGCCCCAATAACTTGAAATAATAATCTTCGTCGAGGATATTAAGGTGTTCGAGTGTATTCGAGTACGTCAGGTGGCCACCGGTAAAGCTTACGATCTTGTCGAGTATACTCAATGCGTCCCGCATGCACCCCTCGCTTTTTTGAGCGATCACGTGTAATGCAGCTTTTTCCGCTTTGATCTCTTCTTTGTCGGCTATCTCCCTGAGGTGCTCTATGGTATCGTTAATGGTTATACGCTTGAAATCAAATATCTGGCAGCGGCTAAGGATCGTGGGAAGGATCTTGTGCTTCTCTGTTGTGGCCAGGATAAAGATCGCGTAGGGTGGAGGTTCTTCCAGCGTTTTCAGAAATGCATTGAAAGCCGCAGCGCTCAGCATATGGACCTCGTCCACGATATATACTTTATACAACCCGGCCTGCGGTGCAAACCTCACCTGTTCTACAAGTGTGCGGATATCGTCTACCGAATTGTTACTGGCCGCATCCAGTTCATGGATGTTCAGTGATGTGCCGTTGTCAAATGATACACAACTGTTGCATTTGTTACAGGCTTCACCGTCCTTAGACCGTTTTTCACAATTGATCGTCTTGGCAAGGATACGGGCACAGGTGGTCTTTCCAACACCCCTCGGACCGCAGAACAAAAATGCATGCGCCAATTGGTTATTGAGTATGGCATTCTTCAGGGTAGTCGTGATGTGCGACTGGCCCACCACGGTACTGAAGTTCTGTGGCCTGTATTTCCTCGCTGAGACAATAAATTTATCCATAATGCTAGCTATAAGCTGTTGGTCAAAAGCCAACAACCAAGTATTCTGCAAATCTAATTAAACCCTACATTAAAATGGGATGGCGCTCAAATGGTTTTGTCCGGTCGAAATTATACCTGAAGGTAGCAAGGTTCCTGGAACGGAAAACATCTCCCAGGCTTTTGGCGATATTGAGCATTTTGGGGTTAAAATCCCCGATCCACTGCATCTCATACTCCATATAGGGTGAACCCGGTCCCTGGATCAATCTTGCCGATTCGGCAATGATAAAGGAATCTACGCCTTTTCCCTGGAATTCTGGAACGATCCCGAAAACCAAACCGGTGAACTTCTTATTGGGTTTGAATTTTTTCAGCCAGAGGAAATAAAGTTTGTGCAACAGGTTGAAATTTCCATCCAGGTGTTTAAACCATTGGTTAAGATCAGGCAGATTGATAAAGATGGCAATGGGCTGGTCTTTATAATAGGCAAACCAGAGAAGGCGTTCGTCCATCACCGGTTTCATTTTTTTGAACATCAGTACCACTTGCTCCTTCGCCAATTGTTTCAACCCTCCATGCCCGGCCCAGGCTTTATTATATACTTCTGTAAAATCCGCAGCGAACTTTTCCAACTCCGATTTTCTCAAAGTGTCTGACCTGAAATTCGGATCAGCAGCTACGGCATCATGGCGCTGCCAAACTTTTTGTGGCAACGGGCTCTGTGGCCGCATGCCCAAGCAGACCTGGTTGTAAAAAAGCTTGAAGCCATAGTTTTCAAACAGTTGTTGATAGTAAGGCGGGTTGTAATTCATGCAATACAACGGTTCATGAAATCCTTCCGTTACCAATCCCCACCAGCGGTCTCTCTCACCGAAATTGATCGGACCATCCATCGCTTCTACTTTTTCATTGAGCAGCCAATGTTTGGCATTATTGAAAAGCAGGTCGGCGGCATCCTGGTTGTTGATGCATTCAAAAAAGCCAATCCCGCCCACAGGGCCATTGTCGCCCTTATTTTTATATTTCTTGTTGTAAAAAGCCGCGATGCGACCAACAGGTTTGTTGTCATTGTCAAAAAGCAGCCAGCGTTGAATTTTTCCAAAACGGAAAGCCTTGTTTTTCTTTTCATCAAAAACATCGGTAACGTCTTTATCCAATGGCCTTATCCAATTGGGATCATTCCTGTATAAACCCAGGGGAAGTTCCAGGAATTGCCTGGCCGTCTTCGCATCAGTTACCGGGATAATGTTCATGAGAAATTTTTACAAGATGATTGCGCATGTCAGGGGATTTCTTTTCGAAGCTGGTTGGCCGTTTTGGTACTGCCATCGTGGCTCCACCCCGGTGGCATAAACAGGTATTTGAGCTTGGTGGTGACCGGTACTTTTTTTGCCATATCCTTCGCTATCGCTTTCCATTCATGAAAGATCAGAGTGAAAGGGTTGTTGGGATGGTCTACCGGCTTTGTCAATCCATACCTTACCGGTTCGGAATCCAGTTCTTCCTGGAAAGTTCCGAATAGTTTGTCCCAGATGATCAGGCACATGCCCATGTTCTTATCCAGGTATTTTATATTGCTGGCATGGTGAACACGGTGATGGGACGGGCTCACGAAAACCGTTTCAAACCAACGCGGCATTTTTTTAATGTATTGGGTGTGCACCAGGATGCCATAGGTCTGGGTGATGGAATACATGAACACTATGTCCAGCGGATCGAATCCTGCCAGTGCCAGTGGAATAAAATAAATGAAGCGGTAAACGGGTTGCAGTACAGAAGACCTGAAGCCTGTTGTCAAATTGAATTCTTCCGAAGAATGGTGTGTTACATGAACCGCCCAAAACAAGCGGCAATAATGGTCAACCCGGTGTTCTATATAAAAAGCGAAATCTTCAAGTATAAAAAGGGCGAACCAATACAGCCAGGGGTTCTCGATTTGGAAAAAATGTTGCTGGTAACTCCAGGACAATACACTTACGTAAAAGGCTGTTCGCAAAATAAAATCAAGTCCTGCATTCACCAGCGTGAGGTAAACATTTTGCAGGGTGCTCTTCCATGAATAGAACTTCCTTTGCTGCCAGTTGCTCAGCAATATCTCTATCCCGATCAGCGCTGCATAGAGCGGAATAGAAAATAATATGAACAAAGCCTCACGCGAAGAATGCATCGTTGTTGAATGTTGTTGGTTGGTTAACAGGCGGCCTGTTCAAAAATGCGGACTACCTGCTGGCATGATTCGGGTTGATCCAGGGAATGACCAACACGGTTAACCTGGACACGCGGCCCAGGTCCCGGCAATTATACTGCCATGATCTCTTTTTCTTTTACTGCCAGGTGTTTTTCAACGAGGGAGATGTATCTATCTGTTGTATCCTGTGTGTCCTTTTCCGCGTCCTTGCTGGCATCTTCACTTACGCCTTCTTTCTGCATCTTCTTGATATGTTCGATAGCGTCCCTGCGGATATTCCTGATCGAAACCTTTGCATTCTCACCCTCGCCATTGCAACGTTTTACGAGTTCTTTTCTTCTTTCTTCAGTTAAGGGTGGCAGAAAAAGCCGGATGTTGGTACCATCGTTTTGTGGAGTGATACCAATATTGGCCGCCATTATACCTTTTTCTATGGCTTGCAACATGCTTTTTTCCCAGGGTTGTATGGAAATGGTGCGGGCATCCAGTATGGAAATATTGGCAACCTGGTTCAACAAAGTAGGGTTACCATAATAGTCAACCATAATTCCATCAAGCATTGAAGGATTTGCTTTCCCGGCGCGGATCTTTGAAAGCTCCGCTTCCAGGTGATTGATCGCTTTTACCATCGATGCATCGGCATCGGACAATATTTTACTTAGATCTCCAGACATAACATTTTTATTGCGTGCAAAGCTATAGAAATCTGCCATCATTTTGACAGAATTTAGGCGGGAGGACTTTAAAATGGTGGAATTAGGATCAGTCTACCTCAACTGTGTCAGAAACGAGGGTAAGGATTTTGTGGGATTTGATGAGCTCGGTTTCGGCAGGTTTTTCCTGACGGGAGATCTTGCTGCGTTGGCGCAGGTAATAGATCAGCCCGGTAAAGGAAAGGGCGGTAAGGAGGAGAATACCTAAAACGATAGTAGTTCCCAGGTGTCTTAATGAAACCGCGAGCGCGATGAAAAGCAGGTTTACGGAAACGCAGGCAAGGGTGGTATTTCGATGGCTGAGCCCGAGGTCAAGCAGGAAATGGTGCACGTGCGTCCTGTCGGGGCTAAAAGGTGAACGCCTGTCCAGGATCCTCAATCCGAATACCCTTAAGGTATCGAAAAGCGGGATCATCAGGATCGCGAAACCAATAGCCGGCGCCGATTCAACGGGGAAAGATACATTGGGGAGTTCGGCCATGTTGATGAACTTGATAACGAGAATGGAATTCACCAGTCCCAGTAATAATGAACCAGTATCTCCCATAAAGATCTTAGCCGGCGCGAAGTTGTAGATCAGGAAACTCACAATGCTTCCAGACAATGCAAATGCCATTACTGCATAAGTGTTCTGCCCGATATAAAAGAAATAAGAGCCGAAAATAAGCGTGGTCATTAATCCAAGGCTTCCCGCCAAACCGTCCACCCCGTCGATAAGGTTAAAGGAATTGGTGATCACGATGATCGTGAACACCGATAGTACGATGCTGGCCACGTTGGGGATCTCGTGAAATCCGAGCAGGCCGTGCATATTGGTGATCTGTACGCCCCCGAATTTAATGAGGATACCGGCGGCGATCAATTGACCTGCAAACTTTTTACTGGCAGATAAAATGAGGATATCGTCTTTGATGCCGAGGAAGAAAACAACGATGGCAGCAGCTACAAAGTACTGAAGTTCAAGACCTGATGGTGCGCCAAGAAGGGTGGCGATGATAAAGCCGGCGAAGATGCCGAGGCCTCCCAGGGTTGGAATCACTGCTTTATGGATCTTTCGCTCATCTGGCTCATCAAATAACTTCTTGTCCTTCGCCACCTGTATGATCACCGGGATAGCGAAAAAGGTGATCAGGAAAGATAAGCCCGCACTAAGTAATATTTTGTCCATGCGCTTTTTGTTATTCCAACAACTACAAATGTATTAATAATGTTTCGGATAAAGAATTTAAAACATATTAAATGCAAATCTATGCTTGCTGTTTTGCTTGCAAATTGAGCAAATGACAGGCATCTAAATTAGGCAATTTATCCTTCTAAATAACGGTATATACGGAAACTTAGTATCGTTAGCTGGTAATAGGTGGTTTTTCTTTGTATATGTACTGAATTGCTTTAGGTTTGCAACCTGAAACAATCCCTCTAAATAGCAGAATATGCAAAACCTCGTTGAAATTTCCTCGCAGATCCGCAGAGACATCGTCAGGATGGTTCATGCCGTGCAAAGCGGCCATCCGGGAGGCTCCCTGGGCTGTACTGAATTTTTTACTGCGCTCTATTTCAAGGTGATGCGTCACAATCCAGACTTCAAGATGGATGGCATCGGGGAAGATGTGTTTTTTCTCAGTAATGGCCATATTTCACCTATATTTTACAGCAGCCTTGCCCGCAGCGGGTATTTCCCGGTAAGGGAGTTGTCAACGTTCCGCAGGATCAATAGCCGTTTACAGGGACACCCAACTACCCACGAACACCTGCCCGGCGTACGCATGTCGAGTGGATCCTTGGGACAGGGCATGAGTGTAGCCATCGGCGCAGCCCTGGCAAAGAAATTCAACAACGATGATCATATTGTTTATTCACTCCATGGCGATGGCGAACTGGATGAAGGACAAAACTGGGAAGCGATCATGTTCGCGGCTCATAAGAAAGTAGACAACCTCATTGCTACGATCGATGTAAATGGGCAACAGATCGATGGGCCGACAGAAAAAGTAATGGGCCTGAATAGCCTCAGGGCAAAATTTGAAGCCTTCAACTGGGAAGTATTGGATATGGAAGGCAATGACATGGATGCTGTTCTTGCCGGTCTTGACAAAGCGAAATCAATGTTGGGTAAAGGGAAGCCAGTGGTCATATTGATGAAAACCGAAATGGGCAAAGGAGTAGATTTCATGGAAGGTTCGCATGAATGGCACGGCATCGCACCCAATGATGAGCAACTGAAAAAAGCACTCGAGCAACTGCCTGAAACGATGGGTGATTATTAGAATAAAAGGATGCATCCCTGCGTGGATCTATCAACGCAATTCCAATGGTTGTTTGGAAGCTTTATAAGCCGGGAACCAGGATGCAATAAAGGCAATGGCCAGGGACGTTCCGGTTACCAGTAAAAAATCAGTGGCTACCAATTTAACCGGAAAGTAGTCGATCAGGAATGAACCGCCTGCCAGTTTTATCAGCTTAAATTTTAACTGGAGTACGCAGATGAGTGCGGCAAGCGCGATGCCGGTGAATGCGCCGATGCCGCCCAGTAAAAGTCCTTCACTCAAAAAGATTTTTTTTATTTGCAAGGTGGACGCACCCATGCTTTGAAGGATGGCAATGTCCTGTTTCTTCTCCAACACCAACATGGTAAGGGCGCTCACCATTGTAAAGGCGGCAATGATCAATACCAATGTGAGTACAGCATAGATCGCCCATTTTTCTAACCGCATCGTACTGTAGAGATTGGAGTTTTGCTGGAATCTCGTTTGTACAGAATAATTTTTCCCAATCAATTCCTGTAATGACTTTTTACAGTCATTCATGTCTTCACCATTCTTTAGTTTGACATCGATAGATGTGTATTCATTCTCTAGCATCCCCGACTGTTGTTTTACAAAGGGGAGGTTCGTTATGCCATAACTATTGTCAAAATCCTGTTGTATGGCAAAAACGCCCACGGGTTTGATGATTCCTTCACTGAGTGAAGCGATAGGGTCATTGCCCGTAACATGGGATTTTGGTAAGATGATGGTCAGCTCGTCGGGTGCAAGGTCGGGGTTAATGATGATGTCCGCCGCGTTCTGTATCCCGGCGCCTATAACAATCAGGGGGTCATCGGCCGTACCCAGTTGAAATTTCCCCTTGCTGATCTTGCCGGGAACCCCACTGGTATTGATAAAGTTATCGTCTACGCCTTTCAGTTGTATCACCGATTGCGACTCGCCATTTTGCAACAACGCTTTTTCTTCAACTACCAATGAAGCCTGCGAAAGGTAAGGCTGTTGCCTGAGTTTTTGGATCATGCCTGCATCCATTGTAAAAGTCTTTCCTTTTGCGGGAACAACTTTCAGGTCTGTATAAAAAGAAGAGTAAAGAGATTTGACCATTCCCTCGAAGCCGTTGAAAACACTCAATACCAACACCTGGCAACAAGTAGCAAAAGCGATCACGCTTGCTGTAACCCAGGCGATGATGTTGATCGCATTGGCCGATTTTTTTGCCCTGAAATACCGCCATGCGAAATCGAGGTACATGGGAAAGTTTAAGCGTTGTCTTTGTTTTTGCTGTCCTGTGATTTGATGTCTTTGAACAACTTCTCCATTTTATCTACATACTCGAGGGTATCATCAATGAAGAAAGTAAGTTGCGGCATTGAACGAAGCTGGTGCCTGACCCTTGCTGTCAATTCTTTTTTTATCTCCCAGCTTCTTTCCTGGATCTGTTTCAGTGTGGCCACCGGATCATTGACCTTAAATAAGCTAAGGTATACCCTCGCATCAAACAAGTCGGGAGTGATCTTTACATGAGCGATAGAGATCATTCCACCATTCATCATTGAAAGCCCGAGACGCTGGAAAATATCGTTCAACTCTTTTTCAAGCACCGCCGCTACCTGCTTCTGTCTTTTGCCCTCAATCATGGTTTGCAATTTAAATCGTTGTAAAATTAGTTACTTTGCCCTTTATATGCATATTTTATTAAAATGAAGAAATACGCCCGGATCTTTAAGTATTTAGCTGATTACAAACCTTCCATCGCCTGGTATATTGTTACAATACTTTTTTCTATTTTCTTTTCAGTGGTGTCGCTTGCGATGCTTTTTCCATTCCTGCAGTTGTTGTTTAGTGTAGACAGTGGCTCGCCGGCGAAATCATCTTCCAACCCTATGATACAATGGGTGAACGACCAGTTGAACAACCTGGTTGCAGATGGAGGCCCGCTAAAAGCCCTGGCCGTGGTTTGTATCATGATCATCGTTTGTATTTTCTTAAAGAATCTTTTCTTATACCTTTCAAACCGTACGTTGGGCCCGATGAAAAATGCGATCGTGAACAGGATACGCATGGAAATGTATGATAAGCTTTTAAAATTACCGATCGGGTATTTTACCGAACAACGCAAAGGTGACCTGATGAGCAGGATGACTAATGATATCGTGGAGATCGAAGTGTCAATGATTGGTGCTTTGGAAGGCTGGGTAAAAGATCCCTTGGCTATTGTTATCAATCTTGGGTTTTTGTTTTACATCAGTCCGAAACTGACCTTGTTTATTTTGATCTGCCTGCCGATAATGGGTTTGATAATAGGAAGGGTGAGCCGGTCATTAAAAAAGCAATCCGTTACTGTATCAGAAAAAGCGGGAGAAACGGTTTCTACAATTGATGAAACATTGGGTGGATTGCGCGTGATCAAAGCATTTAATGTAGAGAATAAACTGCGCAATAAGTTCCTTGACATAAGCGATGTATTCCTGAAAGCAAGGAACCAGATCGGGTTCAGAAGAGACCTTGCTTCACCCATGAGCGAATTGATGGGTGTGACCATTTTCACCGCGATCCTTTGGTTTGGTGGAAGGTTGGTGCTTACGCATTCGCAAGGCATCGATCTGTCCGGTGCATTGTTCCTTACTTACATGGGATTGTTTTATAACATCATTGATCCTGCCAAATCGATTTCAACAGCCTTCAGCAATATGCAGAAAGGGTCATCCGCCATTGCCAGGGTTGAACAGGTATTGAATGCGCCGGTGACGGTGGATGACAATCCTGCGGGCAAAAAGATCAGCAGTTTTAACGACAGCATCGAATTCAGAAATGTGAGTTTCTCCTATGAAGATGCAGTAATATTGAAGGACATCAACCTAACCATCAAAAAGGGAACTACCGTTGCGCTGGTTGGGAGCAGTGGCGCCGGTAAATCAACGCTTGCCGATCTTGTGCCACGCTTTCATGATGTAAGCAGTGGTGAGTTGTTGGTTGATGGCATTAATATCAAGGAATATTCGCTGCATTCCTTGCGCGGGCTCATCAGTATTGTTACACAGGAGCCGATCCTGTTCAATGATACTATCGCCAATAATATTTCGTTGGGTATGGACAATGCAACAAGAGAGAACATCCTGGAAGCGGCTCGGATAGCCAATGCCGATAGCTTCATTCAAAAAAAGGAAAATGGTTATGATACGAATATCGGCGATCGTGGGTTGAAGCTCAGTGGTGGTGAAAGGCAACGCATGACCATTGCAAGGGCTGTATTAAAAAATCCACCGATACTGATCCTCGATGAAGCCACCTCTTCCCTTGATACAGAAAGCGAAAGGCTGGTACAGGATGCGATCAACAACCTTATGAACCACCGGACATCGATCGTTATTGCCCACCGGCTGAGTACCATCCGCCATGCTGATGAGATCATCGTCTTGCAAAGAGGAGAGATCGTAGAGCGCGGCACACATGAAAGCCTGATCGCCCAGGAAGGATTTTACAAGCGCCTGGTGGAAATGCAGGAGGTAAAGTGATCGGTTAGAAATCTGATGTTTGAGGTTTAATTCAATAAAAAAGGAGAACGATCTCTCACTCTCCTTTACATTCTTATTTTAAATTTCTTATTCCTTATTTCACAATCCCCATCTTCGCTTCGATGCTTAAAGTAGCATGAGGCACCGCTCTCAACCTGGCTTTGTCGATCAGCTTGCCTGTTACCCTGCAAATGCCATAGGTCTTGTTTTCGATGCGCATGATCGCTTTTTCAAGGTGATCGATGAAAGTGATCTGGCGGCTGGCCATCTGGCTAAGCTGTTCCCTTTCCATACTCAGGCTGCCATCTTCCATCGTCATATACCTGTTCTCGCTTTCATCACCACCCATTTCATCTTTACGGGTGATCAATCCCTGCAAATAATTCAATTCTTTTTTTGCAGCTTCGAGTTTGCGTTGGATAAGTTCTTTAAATTCATTCAATTCAGTATCGGTGTACCTAACCAGTGGTGCGCCCGGATCATTTTTAGAATGGTCAAGCACTGATTTGGTGAATTCAGGCTGGTATTTGCGGGATGTCTTTGTGTTTATTTTGGGAAGCACAACAGGTTTTGCCGGGGTGATCTTGATGTCTTTTGCATTTTTTACGATCACTTTTACAGGAGCTTTGGCAATTTCCTTAACTGCCGGCTTTTTTTCTTCGGTTTTTTTGGCCATTATTTTTTGCACCGGTTTTTGAACAGCTACCGGTTTTTTTGACGCTGGTGTTGGTGAAGGTTTAGCAGTTTTTGGCAATGCCTTTGGTTTCGCTTTTGGTGCGGCTACAGGCTTCTTAGGGGCTGGTTTGCTGTCTTTTTTGGCAACCGGCTTTTTGAAAGCTGGTTTGGCAACCGGTTTTTTTGCAGCCGGCTTCGCTGCTTTGGGGGCCGGTTTTTTCGCCGGAGTTGCTTTTTTAGCAGGTTTTGCAGCCGGTTTGGTTGGCTTTTTTGCTGGTTTTTTGGTTGCCATATTTAGATGGTTTTTTTAAGAACATTTACTGTTAAGGAAACATCATTGACCTCGATTGGTGTTCCCGAGGGAATTTTTGAGTCAAATTCAAGCGAATCTGCCAAAATTTCGCGGCAAATATAATCTTTAAATTCGATTAATGATGATTGTAGTACAGCATTTTCGCTTACCGTAACCGCTATGCGATCCGTCAATTCAAAGCCATTGTCTTTCCGGATATTTTGGATGCGGTTTACAAATTCCCGGGCATTGCCTTCATTCTGAAGGGCTTCATTGATGCTGATGTCCAAAGCAACGGTGAGGCTACCCTTACCGGCGATCTCATAACCCGGGATATCATCCGTGATGATTTCTATGTCTTCAGCGGCTATATAGATCGGCGCTTCCCCGTTCCCGGTTTCCAGTGCATTCAGCAAATAATCACCCTGCTGCACTTGTTCGATCATGGAGTTGTCAAACTTCTCGATCTGGGCAGCCGCCCATTTCATTTTTGGACCCAATTTTTTGCCAAGGGTCTTGAAATTGGCTTTTGCTTTTTTCCGGATAAAATCATTGTTTGAATCCAGGATCTCAACTTCTTTAATATTCGTTTCTGCTTTGATGATCTCCTCAGCCTGCCTGATGCTATTTGCCATCTCATTGTCCATCGCCGGAATGAATACTTTTTGCAATGGCTGGCGAACCTTGATGTTCACTTTTTTTCTGAGCGACAGGATCAGGGAGGATGCATCCTGTGCAAGTTGCATTCTCTTTTCCAACGCGTTATTGATAACCGTACTGTCGCACTCAGGGTACAGGACATGGTGAACCGATCCCACATTGAAACGACCCGTGACTTCGTTCAGGTTTATGTACAACCAATCTGCAAAGAAAGGCGCGATGGGGGCAATAAGCCTGCTCAATGTTTCAAGGCATTCATAAAGTGTCTGGTAAGCACATTGCTTATCCTGACCATATTCCCCTTTCCAGAAACGGCGCCTGCACAACCTTACGTACCAGTTGCTGAGTTGGGCATCCACAAAATCCTCGATGGCACGGCCAGCCTGTGTAGGTTCGTAGTTGTCAAAATTTTCAGTAGCGGTTTTTACCAGGCTGTTCAGGCTGGAGATGATCCATTGGTCGATCTCGGGCCTTTCATTCACCGGGATGTATTTTTCCTTAAAGGCAAATCCATCAACATTGGCATACAAGGCAAAGAACTGGTAAGTATTATAGAGTGTGCCAAAGAATTTGCGCTGCACTTCTTTAATGCCGTCTTCATCAAATTTCAAACTGTCCCATGGAGATGCATTGGTGATGAGGTACCACCTGGTGGCATCGGCGCCATAACTGCTGATCGTTTTAAAAGGATCAACAACATTTCCGAGTCGTTTACTCATTTTGTTTCCTGCCTTGTCTAGCACCAGTCCATTGCTAACAACTGTTTTGTAAGCAACGCTGTCAAAAAGCAAAACGGCCAGAGCATGCAGGGTATAAAACCATCCCCTCGTCTGGTCAACACCTTCAGCGATAAAATCAGCGGGGAAATTCTGTTTGAATGTCTCCTCATTTTCAAATGGAAAATGCCATTGCGCATAAGGCATGGCACCGCTGTCGAACCATACATCGATGAGGTCTGGAATGCGTTTCATCGGCTTGCCTTTCTCACTCACCAGTGTGATGTCATCTACATAAGGTTTATGCAGATCGAGTATCCCTTCATGTAAGTAATGTGTATTGGTGTCGCCGCCCAAAACTTCGGCTGCTTTTTTGATCTCGCTATTCAGTTCAGCGATCGACCCGATGCATTTTTCTTCAGATCCATCTTCCGTGCGCCATATCGGAAGCGGAGTACCCCAAAAGCGGCTGCGGCTCAGGTTCCAATCCACCATATTTTCCAGCCAATTTCCAAAACGGCCAGTCCCTGTATTTGCAGGTTTCCAGTTGATCGTTTTGTTCAACTCCACCATGCGGTCCTTCGCAGCCGTGGTTTTGATGAACCAGGCATCAAGCGGATAATAGATCACCGGCTTGTCTGTGCGCCAGCAATGCGGGTAACTGTGTTCGTATTTTTCTACTTTAAAAGCGCGGTTTTCTTTCTTGAGTTTTACGGCAATGTCCACGTTCACATCCACGTAGCCGGGTTGGTCCTTGTAATCTTTTACATATCGACCGCTGAATTCTCCTGACCCTTCAATGAACTTACCCTGTTTGTCAACAAGGGTGAGTATCCCGAGGTTGTTTTTCTTTCCAACCCTGAAGTCATCCGCGCCAAAAGCAGGTGCCGTGTGTACAATTCCGGTACCGTCTTCAGTGGTTACAAAATCGCCGGTGATCACGCGGAAAGGCTTCGCCCCGGGAGTTTCTTCCTGTATCTTTTTTAAACTGTTCGCTTCAAAAGGCAGGAGTTGTTCATAACTGATTCCCTCAAAAATTGAGCCCTTCCATTCTGCCAGTACTTTCCAGGGAATGATTTTATCTCCTTCTTTGTAAGCATCAAAAGCGGCTGATTCGCCTTCCGTTTTAAAATATTTATGTAATAATGCTTTTGCCAGGATCACATCAACCAGCAGGTGTGTATATGGATTAAATGTCCTTACGAGGCTGTAATCAATGTCGGGGCCAACAGTCAGACCCAGGTTGGAAGGAAGGGTCCAGGGTGTGGTGGTCCAGGCCATAAAGAACACTTCCTCTTTACCTGCGGCGTTAAAAATCAACTTACTTTTTTCATCCTCTATCAGTTTGAACATCACCACAGCACTGGTATCTTTCACATCTTTATACGTTCCGGGTTGGTTGAGTTCATGGGAAGACAAGCCGGTCCCTGCTGCCGGTGAGTAGGGTTGAATGCTTACGCTTTCGTACAGGTATCCTTTTTTGTATAAGGTTGAAAGACACCACCAGAGTGTTTCAATGTAATCGTTTTCAAAGGTTACGTAGGGGTTTTTCAGATCTACCCAATAACCCATTTTATTTGTGATGTCATCCCATTTGTCTTTGAAGCGCATTACGACCTCCCGGCATTTCTTGTTGTAGTCTTCAACAGAAATTTTTACACCGATGTCTTCCTTAGTGATGCCTAATTCTTTTTCTACACCCAATTCAACAGGGAGTCCATGGGTATCCCATCCGCCTTTTCGCTTTACCTGGAAGCCCTTCATGGTCTTATAGCGGCAAACGAGGTCTTTCAAAGTCCGCGATATAACGTGGTGGATGCCGGGCATACCGTTGGCACTTGGCGGGCCTTCATAAAATACGAAAGGAGGTTGTCCTTCACGCAGTTCAACGCTTTTGAGGAAAGCATTTTCGGCCTCCCATTTGCTGAGTATATCCTGGCTGATACCGGGTAAATTGAGCTGTTGGTATTCCTTGTATCTGGCTGTCATAAAGCGCCTCGTGTAAAGTGTTAAAAAAATAAGGGTGCGAAGTTAGCGATTTAGGAGGGAAAATCCCGATCAGTAGCGGGATACAGGCGATGCCTTTTTTGTTAATTTCTCTGCTTTTTTCCACAATTTAAATGCTTGGCATAGTATTGGTTGTCTGCAGGGTGTCTATCAAATCAACCTAAAGGATCGTCTTTATGAAAAATCTGTTTTTGTTTTTGTGTGCCGGAATGCTGGTAGGGTATTCCGCATCCGCACAGAAAAAGAAAACAACCAAACCAGCACCTGTTGTGCAGGTGCCTGAGAATGTGAATGCTACATTCAAAAACCAATTTGCCGTTGCAGAAAATGGCCAATGGAAAAAAACCTTTAAGGGTAATTATATCGCCCAGTTCACCAATGCGGCCCACCAGGATCAGTCGGTAGAATATGATGCTTCTGGTAACGTGGTAAAGAATAAAATCAGTTTTAGTACAGAGTCTTTGCCGCTCAATGTGAATGATGCCATGGCCCAAAAATATCCGGGTATGAAAGTAACCGAGTGTGTCAGGGTAGAATTACCTGGGATCAAGCCGTACTACAAAGTGAAAGCTGCCAATGCTGAAAATTCAGAAAAAGAATTATTGATAAGTGAAGAAGGAACAGTTAGTGAGTAAGAGTTTTGCTGGTTTAGGGTTTTATTAGGGTAAAACGGGAGTATTCTTACTCCTGTTCTTTGTTTAACCAATTCATGAAAAAGTCCCGCTTTAATATCCAGTGTTTGTGAACCCATATAAAAAGATACAGCAATGCTGATTACGATATGAGCCTACAAGCACAAAGGCAACCTTAGGGTTGCCTTTTTTATTGCTGTTAGATATGTTAAAGTGATTTGAGGAATTTGATCAAAGCTTTCCGGTCATTGGTAGCGAGGTTATAGAAAGCATTTTTCGAATTTTCTGCTTCGCCTCCATGCCAGAGAATGGCTTCTTCGAGGGTCCTTGCTCTTCCATCGTGCAGGTAGAAGGGGACGCCGTTTGTTTTTTCAAAAAGTCCAATGCCCCATAACGCGGGTGTTTTCCATTCTGTACCCGTAGCCCGGAAGTCTGGACGATTGTCAGCAAGGCCGGGACCCATATCGTGCAACAATAGATCCGTGTAAGGATGGATGCGTTGGTTGCTCAGCATATAAAAGGAAACGTCAACACCGGTTTTCAAAGTAGGGATATGGCAGTTGCCGCAATTGATCTGTTTGAAGATCCTTTCACCCTGCAAAGCAATGGGGTCTGTAACATTCCTCCGGGCTGGAACTGCCAGTGTTTTAATATAGAAGGTAGCCCCATTGAGTACACTGTCAGGCAATTCAACATCGTCGTTGAGGTTGTCGTGCTGGGCCTGGCCATATACGCTTTCCTGCGGAAATATATAGCTGGTAACGCCCATATCCTGGCTGTAAGCGCCGGCAACCTGCGTAAGGAGCGTGGCTGTATTCGCCTTGAGGCCAAATCTTCCGATCATCTCCCGGTTCTGGGATGGATCCCATACATAGTTAGGCTTCCCGCTGATGCCGTCCCCATTGGCGTCATTTTCATCCGCCAGGGAAAGTATCGTGGACTCAGGAATGTTTTGCAATAAACCCAACCCAAAGAAAGGTGGCGCCATGCGGGGGCTTGTCATAACGCCGGCGGGTAGGGGCAAATAGCTGTTGTACAATGTGTAGGTAGGTGTCCTGAGTGTTGCCACTTCGCCATCAGGAAATACGACGGTGTTTTCTGTGTACTCTATGCGGATACTGGCTTCCGGCGCCTGTCCAAAAACAGCAAGGTCCTGCAGTTGAGCACCGAAGCTAGGCACGGGTACAGGTCCACCATGGGCATCTATTCCCGGGAGACTGAGGCGGATCAGCAATGAAGAATTCACAAAACCGGCGGTGGGATTGCCTTTACCGTCGTTGTGGTGACAACTGATGCAACTTACATTGCTGAATGCCGGTCCAAGGCCGCTGTTTACCGGTGCCGGTGCTGTTACAAAGGTCTGCTCCACGCCATGATCCCCCACGCCATGTGCGTGAAGGTCGTTCTCGCTCATACCGGGCACTTCATGTCCGAATGCATTGGCCGATTCATCAAATACCGTCGCCAGGCCACCCGATAACCTCGGATCGAAATCCGTTTCAGGAAAATCTCCTGCATTGCGGCACATGATGAGCACCACAGGTACGAACAGCAATGCAGTGACGATATAGGTTTTTTTTAATTTCATTACCGGAAATAGTTAGTCGGTGATGTTGGTGATGACAAAAGTACGCAGATCGCCTGTCAGTACATTGGCCAGGTCGGCAATTGCATTCATTGTATTCTGGCATTGCGTACGCTGGCTTATGATCGCTTCTTCGAAGGGTATAGTAATCGCATCAAATGAATTGATAGCCGTATTGAATTTCTGCTCAACTGTTACATTCAGGCTGCTGTTGCGCAGTTTAACCAGGTCTTGCAACCCTACACCATCATCATTGAATTTACCCTGGTAAACATTGAAGGCGCCGGTGATATTGTTCTTAAAATCCGTGATTGAATTTCCGCTGAAAGGAGATTCTACGATTTGCGGATCCATCAGGTCAAAAGGATCTTTCATTTTTCCGTCCCCGACTTCTTCGCATATTCCGGCAAATCCATCAACAAGTGTGAGGAAGGCGCTTTGTTTGGTTGGGAACAAGCTGCTTCCTGCACCTGCATTTGTGAATACGGCAGCATAATTATCTCCACTGGCCAACCAGCTGTTGTACAAACTCTCGGCCTGGATCTTCAGGTGTCCTGCAAGGCCAACCAGGTATTCTTTTTCCCTGGCGGTAAAATCCGCTGCTGTTTTGTTTCCATCCTGTCCCCATAACATATATTCAATGGGATGGTAACCTTTCAGTGCACGTGAGGGAAGAGTAGTTACATCGGCAACACCCAGGGGTTGGGCACTCGCCAGCAAAGCATCCATGTCGTTGAAATTTACGGGCCAGGTGTCGGTCTCGGGATCGTATTCATCATCGGCTACGGGTCCAAATAAAAAGCCTTCACATCTTTCCCATGTACTGCGTAGAGATTTCCATTCATTTTTTGCGGTTGCCAGGTTCGCGTCGTTGGTAGCGGTATTCAATGCCAATGCCGCGTCGTTCAAGGCTGTGGCCTTGGTTTGCAATTCCAGGTAAGCAGGTAAAGCGATCTTATTTACAAAGTCTGATATCGCTGAATTTTTTACCTGGTTGAAATCCTGAGCAGGGGTTGTGTTTTCTTTTGAACAGGAGGCCAGGAAGATGCTTCCCGCAAGTACCGGAAGTATGATTTTTTTCATTTTCAATTTATTAATTGTATTAAAAGAGTGTTGTTGTTTATTGATGTTGGCAATTGTTTCAATGGCCTTGCGGCTGGTCCTTTTTCCACGTTTCCATCGGCATTGAATCGACTGCCGTGAACCGAACAAGTGTAGCCAGTTCCCGTTACCGTTAGTTGGTTGTCGTAATGTGTGCAACTGAGCAAGAGTGCCTGGTAATTGTTGTTTTCTTTTTTCCTCACGGCGATGTCAAAAGGAAATCCTTTGGGGCTGATCACCTGCGAAGGGGATGAATCAAACAACGAAAGAGGAATCTCAATGGCATTTCCCTTTACCTCGGGTTTGTATACCGCCTTGCCGGTGGCGGGGCTGCATGATGACAAATCGGCAACAGCAATGCCTGCTGCACCCAAGAGGCAGATCCGGCAGGCTCCCTTTAAAAAATTTCTTCTTTGCATGATCAGAACGAATATCCAATTCCCAGGTTGAAGACCTGGTTGGTTTGGCGATAAGGAATTCTGACAGGGCTTGGATTGATCACCAGGTTTGGGTTTTCTGCCCCGGTGTGCAACAAGGTAATATCAGTTTTAACCACTACGTTTGGCAATGGCAGGTAAGAAAAGCCCGCGATCACATATTGTTGCTTGAGTGTACCATCGTAGATGGCTGAAGTTGGTATACTCGAATTGAGGTCAAGCATTTCATACCTCCCGAAAATATTCAATTGCTGTCCTTTCAATTTTTTGCTGTGCTGGAGCAGGTTATAAGCCAGTTCACCGTATGCCCCATACATGCTGCTGCTGACATTGTTCGCATAGGCCTTATTGATGTCTTCAGCATCGGGGAGGGAAACATAGGTACCCAGCAATCTTGCACTGATGCCATTGTGATAATACTGTATGTTGGCTTCGCCGAGATACAATGGCAAGGCAGCAGCACCAGAACTCAACTGGAGGCTGTCGCTGGCTCTCTTATTCAAAACATTTGTACCACCGGCATATCCAGATACCTGGAAACTGAAATCCTTATAATAATATTGTAAAGCTGCGGTGATAGCCAGGTTGTTCGCAGAAGCTTCGCTGCCTTCAAACCTTCCTTCTCTCAACCCGCTTCCGTGTACAAAGCCGCCGGAGTTGAGTCCGTTCATCAATGCAATGGAATAATTCAAAGGAAGTTTTGCGGAACGGCCATAAAAACCCACGCCGATCTCTCGCCAGGTCGCGGGTATGACAAACTGTTCCACCACTGGCCTTCTCACCCCATTAAAATTTACAGGCAGATGGCTTTCATTGAGTATGCCGATGCGGGGAATAAATAGTCCCGCGGTGATGTATTGACGCGAATTGAGGTTGAATTTCAGGTAGGCTTGTTCCATAGAGATCTCGCCACCGCTGCCTTCCCCGGTTACCTTCGCATTTTCCAATTCCATTTCAGAAAAGAAGGCAATTTTCCTGTTGAACTGGTGCCCAACAAACAAAACCACCCTTTCCAGGTTGGCAAGGGATTTTTTTTCATTGAAGTCACGTTGATAAAATGCACTTCCATATCCAGAGATAACTGTTTTTGCCGTATTAAAACCTGCATTCAGGGAATCTTCCTGGGTAAGCAATAATTGCTGGGCGGGAGTTCGGATTTGAGCAGTAGCCTGGAAATTGAGGACACAAAGGGTAAGAAGTCCTCCAATAAATTTTTTCATCCCGCAAAAGTCAAGGATATATAATCAAGCCATTGCCGCAATCGGAAAAAAAAATCCCGGATTGGTAAAATCAGGACGAGGGGAGTTGCGGCTTTCGTAAATCGTTTTCCCGATAGAGAATATAAAAAAGCCCCGGAAGTTTGAGTTTTGCGCTTCGAATGCTAATGTGAAAATATCTCCGGGAGGTGTTTCTACATCTTCCTCCTGGTATTTTTACCGTATCAGCAGTTCACAGGGTTTGATGCCGGTATGCTTTTTAAAAGCGGTACTGAAATGCGAAATGGAAGAATAGCCAAGCAGCAGTGAAACTTCGGTAACGCTCAGGCCTTTATCGTATAAAAGGTATTTGGCGTGTTCCATGCGCTGGCTTTGGTAAAAATCAAAAATCGTGGTGCCGAAGATCTCCTTAAAACCCTTTTTAAGGTAACATTCGTTGATCGCCACTTTGCGGCTGAGCGCCTTGATGGTAATGGGTTCGCCGATATGCTGGAGCAGGATCTCGCGGGCCTTGACGATCTTTTCCCGGTCCGCTTCATTGGAAAGGAACTTGCAACTGAAACTGCTTTCTTCTCTTTCGCCCAACATGCAATCGGTGCTGTACAACAGGAGGATCTGCGTTTGCGCATTGATAAAAATGTTCTCCAGGGTATCCGTATACGTGTGGTTGAGCAGGGCTTCAATAGCCATTCTCGTCCTCCCACAAAGCGGCAGCATCTTGGAAAAAGAAGTGGTATGCGTAAAAGAAAGAACACGATCCGTGAGGGATTGGGGGTTTCTATGGGCTTTCCCAAATTGCTGAAGGTATGCAGACGAAAACGAGAAACTCAGTACATCAATGCTGTCGATCTTTTCAACGCAGGTTTTAGAGGCGCTGAATTTGCAAAAATCACATTCGGTCTCCTTCATCCTGCAATAGATATTGCCAGTCACACAGAATTTCAGCTCAAGATAGTTGTCGGCAGTATTGTTTTTCCCATAATGATATATCAACACCCCGGTGTCCTCCATATTCCATTGGGGTTGTTTGCGGTAACGTTTGATCGTGTACCGAACCGAACCCGGAACATTGCGGACAATTTCCTGTAAAACTTCCACATCCTCCTGGAGGAGTGGTTGTTTGTGGGCCAGTGCTAATATGTCGAAGTTCTGATTCATCGAAAAATTTCAATGCAAATATACAAAACCTTTGTCAATTCCAAATTCATTGTTTCAACTTCGAATCAATTATTACATATATTTTACAAAACAGGGGAAGGGCTGCTGGTGAATAGGAAATTTGGTCCAAAAAAGGTCTTTAAACTGATGAAGATCGGGCTTAATCGGCCATAAAAGGGCCTTAGAAACCATGGATTTTTCAACGCCAAAAATGTGGGGAAAATAGCTTCAAATTAACCCTATTTTCCTTGCCTGCGACCCCGGATTTTGGTATATTTGCAGGATTGTAAAATTTGTTCATTTTAAAGAGATTTTGAAGCTTTTATGAGTGCAGAAACAGTAGCCGTTCCGACCCAATCCAACAACAATTATGGTGCAGACAGTATACAGGTTCTTGAAGGCCTGGAAGCGGTGCGCAAACGCCCGGCCATGTACATTGGAGACATCAGTGTAAAAGGGTTGCACCACCTGGTATATGAAGTAGTTGACAATTCCATTGACGAGGCGTTGGCAGGATTTTGCAGCAATATCATCGTAACCATCCATGAAGACAATTCGATCAGTGTGCAGGACGATGGCCGTGGGATCCCTACCGGCATCAACAGCAAGGAAAAGAAATCCGCATTGGAGATCGTAATGACGGTATTGCACGCGGGTGGTAAGTTTGACAAAGACACGTACAAAGTTTCCGGTGGTTTGCATGGGGTTGGGGTGAGTTGTGTGAACGCCCTCAGCACCAAATTGCACGTAACTGTAAAACGGGAAGGGAAAGTTTTTGAACAGGAATATGCAACCGGTATTCCGCAATATAATGTCCGCGAGATCGGTAAAGCAGATACCACGGGTACACGCGTCCATTTCTGGCCTGATGGAAGCATTTTTACTACCACAATCTATAATAAGGATATCCTGGAAGGTCGCTTAAAAGAATTGGCTTACCTGAACAGAAAAGTAAATATTACCATTGTTGACCTCCGTGAAAAAGATGATGACGGTAAGACCTACACGAAAAAATTCTACAGCGAAGGTGGTATTATTGAATTCGTGGAAACGATCGACAAGAATGCCAACCGCCAACCGCTTATTCCAAAAACGATCTATTGCGAATCGGTAGACGAGAAAAGCAATGTTGCGGTGGAGGTGGCCATGACTTATAATGCCAGTTACCAGGAGCATATTTTCAGCTATGTAAACAATATCAATACGATAGAAGGCGGAACGCACGTGGCGGGTTTCAGGCGTTCCATCACGCGGGTATTTAAGAGTTACGGTGACAAACAGGGAATGTTTGAAAAAGCCAAAGTGGCCATTGAAGGTGATGATTTTCGTGAGGGAATCTCGGCCATTATCTCTGTGAAGGTTCCTGAACCTCAATTCGAAGGACAAACAAAGACCAAATTGGGCAACAGCGAGGTGATGGGTATCGTGGATACAACATTGAGCAGGGTATTGGAAGCTTACCTGGAAGAAAATCCAAGAGATGCAAAAACGATCATTCAAAAAGTGATATTAGCGGCACAGGCGCGGGCAGCGGCTAAGCGTGCCCGTGATATGGTGCAACGCAAAAGTGTGCTGGTGGGCGGAGGTTTGCCGGGCAAACTCGCGGATTGCTCAGAAAAAGACCCGGGTAAATGCGAGTTGTTCCTTGTAGAGGGTGACTCGGCGGGTGGAACGGCGAAACAGGGCCGCGATCGCAGCTACCAGGCGATATTGCCCTTGCGGGGAAAGATCCTAAACGTCGAAAAAGCCATGGAACACAAGATCTACGACAATGAAGAGATCAGGAATATGTTCACGGCGTTGGGTGTAAAGATCGGAACCAGCGAAGACGCGAAGGCGCTTGATATTTCCAAATTGCGTTACCACAAACTGATCATCATGACGGATGCGGATGTGGATGGTAGCCATATCGCTACTTTGATCCTTACGTTCGTCTTCCGTTACATGAAAGAACTGGTAGAGCAGGGATACATCTATATCGCGCAGCCACCACTTTATCTTGTGAAAAAAGGCAAAGAACAGGAGTATGCATGGAATGATGAAGAAAGAAACTTTCCAGCACATTGGGATCCTAAGCTTAGAATTCCACGTGGACAAGTTGTCGCG
>JADMIO010806434.1_pt1 | contig 77792 bp, 66 predicted proteins | sample 8958161 | NCBI WGS metagenome assembly JADMIO01 (sample SAMN16585339, study PRJNA669376) | soil metagenome | isolation source: Crop rotation soil | place: USA: Cullars Rotation, Alabama | collected 2011
CCGTTGAAACCAGAGCGAACACAAACCTTTATTTTTTAGTTTGCTGGCTGATTTAATCTCTAAAAACAATTTATATAAAACTAGTAAACAAGCAGCCGCAAGGAAGTATGCTGCGATATTAAACATAAAGCCGGCAAAATAAAAAATAGCTTTTTGTTTATTTTGATTTTAATTGAATTGATTTTTTTGTTTTGTGGTGCTTGCGCATAACGTTCCCCGGCTTGCCGCTGTGCCGGTTTGAGAACTAAAGATATTGTTTTACTACAGCTTTGCAAAGTATAAAATAGATTATTGCCACAGAGGATTTTGCAAAGCTGCGAATTTATTTAAGGAACGGAAACTATCGGAAAGAAGGAGCAAGGCATAGCGGCAGAGCCGGTGTTATTGGCAGTTTTATTTATTACTTTGTGGTAGTAGAATTCATATCTATGTATTCTTGGATTTTCTGTAGTAGTTCAGGTCTATAGTGAAATGCAATATAATTATTACTTTCTTTTATTCCGGACCGTATAATATAATTTTCCACTTTAGACACATAAATAAACTTTTGTTCTAAAAATCTAAATTTGTTTAGTTCATTCAATGGTATATTATTAATCAATAATCTAAAAATTGCATATGAGCCAAGTGTTTTAATCTCATTCCATGCAATAAATCTTTTGTGAAAAGGAGTAATATAGCGAATACCATTTGTGGTTAATATTATGCGTTTATAAATAGCATAAATTATAAATAATAAATAAAAGAAGAGAAGTATGATACACAAAATAAATAGATTACTTACGTTCTTTGAAATCGATTGGTAAAAAAGGTAAGATAAAATAGAAGTTGAGAAGAGTAAAAAGCCAAGCACCTGATAGCTTTTAAAATTGACATATCTATAAGTGATTATTTCTAATTCCTGCATGGCATGTATTCTTATACAATCGATTTAAAATGGCCGCTAACGTTCCCCGGCTTGCCGCTGTGCCGGTTTGAGAACTAAAGATAATGTTTTACTACAGCTTTGCAAAAGAATGAACAGATTATTGCCGCAAAGGATTTTGCAAAGCTGCGAATTTATTTAAGGAACGGAAATTATCGGAAAGAAGTAACAAGGTATAGCGGCAGAGCCGGTGTTAACGGCAGGCTTAAATTTATTTTCCGACGAACCATCCATCGAGTTTACAATCGAACTTATAGCCGAAATCCCACATTATTTGATTCCATTTATTTATTTCGTCCAATGTCATCAAAATATGATCAGTATCACCTGAAATTTCAATTAAATCCTCATATTCTCCGATGACAATATTAGAATATTCTGGGAAAGCAATTTTTAGTGCCTCAGAAAATAGTTCAGCTTTTGCTTGTGTATCTGTCACAAATGCAAATGATATTTTGAGTTTATCTTTTGCTGTAATGTTGTCATTATAAATTCGAATTAAAACATCTTCATTCGTTTCTAAATCAATATCGGATTCATAAATATCTTCAGTAAAAAAATCATTCTTGATAGTCATATCATATTTTTAAGCTTGCCGTTAACGTTCCCCGGCTTGCCGCTGTGCCGTTTGAGAACTAAAGATATTCATTTACTACAGCTTTGCAAAATGTCAGACAGATTATTGCCACCAAGGATTTTGCAAAGCTGAGAATTTATTTAAGGAACGGAAACTATCGGAAAGTAGGAACAAGGCATAGCGGCAGAGCCGGTGTTAGTGCCAGTTTTTTTATTCTTTTCTGTGGGTTTAAATTACATTTAAGATATCCAAATTATATTTTACCTAATTTTAGAAATAATATTAGCATCACAAATCATTCGATGAAAGCATTTTATTTGATTTTACTGCAAGGTCTATTGTTTTTTTATAGCTCAAATGCACAAGTGAACCTTGTACCGAATCCTGGCTTTGAAAACTATAACACATGCCCATACGATTCCATTCCCAATTTATTGAATTTAACTGACTATTGGTTGGATTTTCGTGAAAGCCCTAACTATTTTAATTCTTGTTTGCCCGATTCAATAAATGGCCTTTGGGATTCACCTAAAAATGGTTGGGGATACCAACTTCCTCAAACCGGAAATGGTTATGCTGGATTATGTACATATGGAAACCCTCAAGCTGCCGCAGACAATTTTAGAGAATGGATAGGAACGGAACTGAACTCTCCTTTAATAATCGGTACTAAATATTTTATTAGTTTTTATTTCGTATTAGCCAGAAATGGTTTTTATTTTTCTTCTAATTGGCTTCAAATAATTTAGGAATATTATTTACAACTTATCCGAATTATACAACAGATGGTGACCCATTACCAAATTTTGCACATGTTTATAGTGACACAGTTTATACTGATTCATTAAACTGGTATAAGTTTGAAGCTACTTATATCGCTGATTCAGCGTATTCATTTATGACTTTAGGAAATATGTTTGACGTTAATCACATGAATGTTCTTCATTTAGATTCTGTTGCTACGCTTGCTGCTTTTTATTATATTGATAACGTGTCAATATCAACAGATTCGTTAATTGGGTGGCAAATAACAGAAGTTCCGGAAGCATTTCATCCTTCCTTAATAAATATTTATCCGAATCCAGCAAATGAATTATTAACGATTAAAAATTTAAATTATTCAATTTGTGAAGTACGGATTTACGATATTTCAGGTAAATTAGTTTTTAGAAAAAATGTTAAAGAACAAGATGATGCTTCAATTAATACTCTGAATATTCAGGATGGAATGTATTTCATCGATTTTGTAAACAAAAATGAGATGGTAATAGAGAAACGTAAAGTGATAATTACCCACTAATAATTTATTAGGAAGGTGAAATAATCTTCAAAATACTGCTTTTATAATAATTGGCACTAACGTTCCCCGGCTTGCCGCTGTGCCGGTTTGAGACCTAAAGTTATTGTTTTGCTACAGCTTTGCAAAATATAAAACAGATTATTGCCACAAAGGATTTTGCAAAGCTGCGAATTAATTTAAGGAACGGAAACTATCGGAAAGAGGGAACAAGGCATAGCGGCAGAGCCGGTGTTAGTGGCAGCTTTATTTCATTCTATTCTGAGATATCGAATTATTATTTGTATCTTCAATTCGTCATGCGGTTAGTTCTAATTTCATTTTTAGTTCTCTTGTCGATCCGATCTTCAAAGGCGCAGATTAATCTTGTGCCTAATCCGAGTTTTGAGGATACTGTTTATTGTCCGTCTGGTACAAATCAAATAGACGCATCTGCTCAATGGTTGAATTTTGGTAATTCTCCTGATTATTTTAATGCTTGTACAGGAGTTGCCAATTTAGGATTACCTATAAATTATGAATTGGGCTTTCAATATGCACATTCGGGTAATGCAATGGCTGGAGAATTGGCATATCTAAATCCTATTTCAGGTCAACCAAATTATAGAGAATTTATTGGAATCCACCTTTCCTCGAATTTAATTCCGGGTATTAGGTACTATTTCAGTATGTTTATCAACTTTGCTGGAACTAAAAACATTGCTATTGCAAGTAATAATTTTGGTATAAATTTTAGTACAGTTCCTTACGATAGTTGTTGTTTACCCGCATTACTTAATACTGCAACCTTTTTTCATGACTCTATTTTAACTGATAGCATAAATTGGTTTAAAATTGAAAGTACTTTTATTGCTGATTCGTCGTATAGTTTTATTACAATAGGAAATTTCTTTGATGACCTCCATACGGATACATTAAACCTTAGTCCGTTCCCATATTATTCCTATTATTATATTGATGATGTTTGTGTAACAACAGATTCTTTATACAATGAAACATGGACATCGATTAATGAATTAACCAACACGAATGTTGTAGATATTTGGCCTAACCCTACAAGTAAATATTTAAATATACATTCGAAAAATAAAATAAAAGCAATTAAAATATATAATTTGATAGGGGAATTAATTCAAAATAATTCAATCAATGACTTTTCAAAAGTGTTAGACATCTCAATTTTAAATGTCGGAGTATTTTTTGTCTATGTGGATTTCGGAAATAATAATTATGTCTCAAAAATAATTGTATCAAAAGAGTAGTATTTAAGTTGCTGCTAACGTTCCCCGGCTTGCCGCTGTGCCGGTTTGAAACTTAAAGATATTGTTTTGCTACAGCTTTGCAAAATATCAGACAGATTATTGCCGCAAAGGATTTTGCAAAGCGGCCAGGTTATTTAAAGAACGGAAATTATCGGAAAGAAGGAACAAGGCATAGCGGCAGAGCCGGTGTTAGCAGCAGCTTTACTTTATTGAATTCTTGCAAAGCGATTTTTTCTCAGTATCTTTAATTTATCATGAGGCTAATTTTATTTGCATTTTTGACTCTGTTTTCAATTCAATATTCACTGGCTCAGATCAATCTTGTGCCGAATCCGAGTTTTGAGGATACGACGCGATGTCCTAATAATGTAACGCAATTAAATCGCACTAAAAAGTGGTATTGCCCGACAACGGGTACTACTGACTATTTTAATATGTGTTCAATATTACCACCATCTTATAATAATGTTGGAGTACCTCAAAATTTAGGTGGTTTTCAAAATGCCTTTGATGGTAATGCTTATATAGGTTTGATGGCGTCTGAGAGTGTGACTTGGAATATCATTTACAGAGAATATGCATCCATTAAGTTAAAAAGTTCATTGGTAGCAGGTACTCAATATTTTGCAAGTTTATATGTAAATCTTGCTGATAGTTCAAGATATGCTACAAGTAGATTAGGGATGCTATTTTCTACTGATAGCATTACTAAAACAACTTATGATACTATTGGAAGAATTCCTCAAGTTCAAAACCCTTCTGGATTTTTTCTACAAGATAAAGTTAATTGGGTGCAGATTAAAGGGTCATTCATAGCTGATGGCGGTGAACGTTTTTTAACCATCGGAAATTTTTATGACTATGTAAATACGGATACATTGTATGTTGCAGGAGGAGCTTCTACAAACTTCTACAATTTCCCCTATTACTACATTGATGCAGTTACGGTTTCGACTGATTCCAATTTAGTTATTACGAATTTAGAACCTGAGCAATTCATTTCCCAATGCACTATATTTCCAAACCCTGCGAACAATACTCTTAACCTTGTTCTTAATAGTGAAGAGATTGTAGATATTTTGATAATTGATTTATTGGGTAATTTGTTAGATAGTGCAGAAGGCATTCAACATTCTAAAACATTTTCCATAGAAAATTATGCAAGTGGTTTATATTATATTGTAATTAAATACAAACAAAACAACTCCATTGTTCATTTGAAATTTTTAAAAATATAGTCTTGGAAAACTAATCACAATAAACAATTGCTGATTTAAAAGTTGCTGCTAACGTTCCCCGGCTTGCCGCTTTGCCGATTGAGAACTAAAGATATTCATTTACTACAGCTTTGCAAAATATCAGACAGATTATTGCCACCGAGGATTTTGCAAAGCTGCCAGTTTATTTAAGGAACGGAAACTATCGGAAAGTAGGAGCAGAGGCATAGCGGCAGAGCCGGTGTTAGTTGCAGTTTTTATTTATTTAAGACATTCTCAAGGATAGGAAACACTTTATTGATCTTTAAATCATCCATTTTATTGTTATAATCATTATCGCCATATTCAAGTCCAACAGAAACCAATCCAAGGATTTCTTTTTTTTCTTTGTGGTTTAGATTTGCTACTAGTTTAATAAACTCTTTTTCACCCATTTTAAATATAATTTGAGTTAATACAAATCCAAGATCATAACACCCCGCTCCATTACATGGATAATTGACAAGTTCAATTAAAGAACTTTGATTTTTATGCAATACACCTTCAATAATATTACATAATTTCTTATTTGTTGAGATATTTTGCATTTCAAATAAATCACTTCCGATAATGATTCCATCTACTTCTTTTTTCATACAAGAAGAAACCATGATACTTAAAAGTATGAGAAAAAACCAATTCCGTTTCATATTTTAAAATTGCAACTAACGTTCCCCGGCTTGCCGCTGTGCCGGTTTGAAACCTAAAGATATTCATTTGCTACAGCTTTGCAAAAGAATGAACAGATTATTGCCACCAAGGATTTTTGCAAAGCTGCGGATTAAATTAAGGAACGGAAACTATCGGAAAGAAGGAACAAGGCATAGCGGCAGAGCCGGTGTTAGTGGGCGTTTTTATTGTTTTTTTTTGGATCGAAACCATACATAAATTCGTTTATATGTCCACCCGAACTTTGTAATCCAACTATATCCATTAGCTCCTCGAAATACCTACAAACTCTTTCTCTATCTTCTGTATCCAGATAAATATCACTAAAACGGTGTAATCCTTCTTGAATTTTATCTTGATAGTCTTTGTCTGTTGCAATTCCACCTTCTAATAATTTTTTAAAATCATCTGCAGCGAGGTTCATTTTTTGTGATAAAATAGGTCTCATCAAAGGGTCTGCAATTCCAGGATAATAAATTATTGAATCTTCTAGAAATTTTTCTTTTTGTTTAAAAGCTTCAATTTTATCCATAACCTCATTTGGTGTTTTAAATTTTGTTGGGTCACAAGCAGCCATATTCAATTCTGCAAAGACAAGAAATGCAATAAACAATAATTTCATAAATGGATTTTTAAAATGCCCACTAACGTTCCCCGGCTTGCCGCTGTGACGGTTTGAAGTCTAAAGTTATTGTTTTACTACAGCTTTGCAAAAATATAAATAGATTATTGCCACCAAGGATTTTGCAAAGCTGCGGAATTCTATAAGGAACGGAAACTCTCGGAAAGAAGGAACAAGGCATAGCGGCAGAGCCGGTGTTATGCAACGTTGCTTTTTTCTACAGTTTTATAAATTTCTTAGTCAACACTTCCTTTTCAGTTAAAAGTTTAATTATATAAAGTCCTGATGCAAATCCATTCATTTCTAAGTCACGTGTATAAAATTCAGAATCTAACTTACCACTTTCACGAATTACTTCTTTGCCAGAAATATTATACATTGTTAAAGTGTAATTCTTGCCCCTTAATTTATTGGCATTAACAAATGTTTTTTTCATTTTGTGGATCATAAAATAAAAACAAATTACTTGTAGAATTAAATAATTCATGCAATCCAACATTCAAAGTGTCACAAATACTACCACTATCAGCATTAAGTTCGTAGTTGGGGTTATTAGGCAAACCATAACAAGTTCGATGTCCTCCTAAATAAAAACTGAATGGCTGGAAATTACACGCTGCACCTAGATTATTCGGAGAATTAATTACTGATAAATTGGAATTTACATTGTTCCAGATAGTATCACCTGTCCAGTTGCCAAAAGTATTAGGTCCATAGTTTGATTGGCAAGTGAGGTATATTTTATCATCCGGACCGGTTTGTAAAAGCCCACTTTGAGCAGCAAAATTACTGTAGAATAATGTATCTATACTCGCCATAATATTTGTAGCATTCAGATCATACTGAGTAATGCATGGTTTTCCATAATGTGCAACGTATAGTTTACTAACATCGGATGAAATAGCAAAACTCCATGGGTTAATTTGTGCATTCGTGTTATTTATATTTATATAATTGGATATTTGCCCAGTACATCTATCGAAATCAACTCGATCAAAATAGCTAGGTCCACCGATCGAAAATAATACGTTTCCATTTTTTGAAAATTTCAATCGTCTCCAGTAATCATCTGCCACCAAACTGCCAAAGTGCTGAACAATAGGTCCTGTTATTCCTGATGGAGTGACCAAATAAAAGTTGTAATCATTTCTTGGTGTCATTGCACCAGTTAGATCATCCCATCCAGATGGTTTAACTACAACCCACCAATCTCTTCCATTACCATGTTTAACAGCGGCTATACTTTCTGTATTATTATTGGTTTGTATTTGAATGTTTTTTTGAACTATTTTCCCTAAACCTCCATTGTAGCTTAAATCAATAACTGAGTAATGTAATCCTCCAATATGTGTATGAACTGCTGTTGTAAATAAGTAAAATCGATTTATATTACCCGGATCAGGAACAATTATCATTTCTTGATACCACCCTTCACCTGCAATACTATCCCCGTTTTGCATAACTTGGTGGTTTTTATTTACTACAAAACCAATAAAATTGTAGCCTACTATATTCCATGTGCTATCGTGAGGGTCGCCCGCATAAAAAAGTAATTGCCCACTATTATCACAGATACTTACACAAGTACCTCGATCACGAATGATACTTATTGCTGGAACAGGATTATTTAAATTAGTAAAGTCAATAGCAGCGCTATCACCGAAACACCAATATCTATCAGTAAATTGTCCAAATGAAAATGATCCATTTGCAATCAGAATGACATAGATTATTAATAATTTTAGTTTCAATTCAAAATGTTTTTGTGTGCTGTTATGGAATCCTTCTTTTTCTTGCAATGTTGCATAACGTTCCCCGGCTTGCCGCTGTGCCGGTTTGAAACCTAAAGTTATTGTTTTACTACAGCTTTGCAAAAAATGAATAGATTATTACCACAAAGGATTTTGCAAAGCTGCAAGGTTTATTTAAGGAACGAAAATTATCGGAAAGAAGGAACAAAGGCATAGCGGCAGAGCCGGTGTTAGGCACAGTTTTTAGTTTTATTTTTAGGATCGTAATATTAATATTTCAATAATTTATCTGTCTTAATTGTTTTATATGCATCTCTTATTTCGTAAATGTATAGCCCTTTTGGTAAGGAATTAGTGTCTATTATTGTTTGATTTGAAAACTTTCTTTTTATAATTATTCGGGAAGTTATATCATAAATAATAATTTCATTTGAAATACTATTACTCACAGAAATATTTAATTGTGAGGTGAATATAGATGGAATTACATTTATATTATAGTAAGGATCATTTTCCTGCGTTCCAACGGAACAATTTATCACTGATATGTCATCAATGTAATAATATGCACCGAAATTTGAGCCAGTAAGAGTGTCAATAATTGTGGAATCGTCACCAAAAAAATTACCGATTGTCATAAATTGTTCACCGCCTGCTGCCGTAAAACTTTGAGAAAACAAAATCCAATTTGTTGTGTTTGAAAATACGGCATGTGAATATTTTGTGGTTACTTGAGGAGTATACAATAAATTACAAGGGCTATTATTAATATATGCAGTGTCTGTAGAAAAATAGGCGCCAACTCTATTTACAGCTTGCTCAAAATTTTCAGCACGTGAGATGTAAAATTCTACACAATATTTCGCGCCACTTACAAGGGGCTGAGATAATTTTATTCCGATGTATTCTCTTAAACATGCTGGTGTTGGACCACCAACACTTTGGTGAAAGTAAAATCCCATATATGCTACGCCCGTTTTTGGTAATTGGAAACCGCTGGGATTATTGGAAGATGAAGCACTAGCATGAGAATATGTGTCTGAAAAATAATCAGGCGTAAATTGTGCTGCGTACCAAGGTTCAGCTCCTAACAATGGATATATACAGTTATTACAAGTATCCTCAAAACTCGGATTAGGTACTAAATTTTGAGCATTACCCATTTTTGAAATGAGTGAAAAGAATAGTATTAAATAAAATGTTTTCATTTATTTCAAAATTGTGCATAACGTTCCCTGGCTTGGCGATGCACCGGATTGTGAGAGTTAAATTTTCGGATACTAAAGCTAAGCAAAAAAATGAACTTGATTGTTGCCATAAAGAGATTTTTGCTTAGCTCACAATTTGAGGAGTGAAATTATTCGGTAAGTAGTAACAAAGAGGTGTATCGCCAGAGCCGGTGTTAGGTGCTGTTGCCGCCTGATAGTAAACACAAAATCGTTGAAACCAGAAAGAACAAAAACCATTGAACAGTTTTTAATTTGGGCTGAAATAAATTCTACCGCCAGGAGTATGATATTCGAAATTGAAACCTCGCAAGTACGCTACCCTTACCAAAATTAAAAACTGAGGTTTTTGTAAGTATGATTTAAACAATATTACGGAGTGGAATTTTTATCGCGGCAATTGCAGCTAACGTTCCCCGGCTTGCCGCTGTGCCGTTTGAGAACTAAAGATATTGTTTTGCTACAGCTTTGCAAAATATCAGACAGATTATTGCCACCAAGGATTTTGCAAAGCTGCTAAATATTTTAAGGAACGGAAACTATCGGAAAGAAGGAATAAGGCATAGCGGCAGAGCCGGTGTTAGCGCCAGTTATTTTTTATATCCATTATTATTCCAAATAGTATTATTGAGAGACTGGCAATAGGTCCTGAAATTATACATGCTAAAAATGCTGTGCTACTTCCATGGCATACTTCGTCGAAACCTAATATTTGAATTATTGAAAATGTGTTTACTAATGCATAGATGTTTAAATTCCAGATTCGAAAATCACGAATTATATAGCGTTCTTTTTTTAGTAATAAGAAATTTACCTTTTTAAGGTAATGATAAATCAAAATAATTGTAAGAAGAATAGAAAGTGCGTAAACAATTTTATAACTTGTTTCGCAATCTTTAATAATAAATTCAACACCTTTTGCAGTTAATACTCCTGGAAATAAAGTCCATGTCGGAAAGATCGGAATTAATGAATATAAAGAATTTGTTAAACTATACTTTGTAAATTTAAAATTCATTTTTTATAATTGGCGCTAACGTTCCCCGGCTTGGCACAGTGCCGCGCGCCGATTTCAAATATAATAAAAAAGTATGGCGCGGCATTGTGCCAGAGCCGGTGTTAGGTGCTGTTGCCGCCCGAGAGTAAACACAAAATCGTTGAAACCAGAAAGAACAAAAGCCATTGAACAGTTTTTAATTTGGGCTACGAAAAATTCTGCCGCCAGGAGTATGATATTCGAAATTGAAACCTCGCAAGTACGCTACACATACCAAAATTAAAAACTGAGGTTTTTGTAAGTATGATTTAAACAATATTACGGAGTGGAATTTTTATCGCGGCAATTGCAGCTAACGTTACCCGGCTTGGCGATGCACCGGATTGTGAGAGTTAAATATTCGGATACTAAAGCTAAGCAAAAAAATGAACTTGATTGCTGCCTTAAAGAGATTTTTGCTTAGCTCACTATTTGAGGAGAAGAATTTATCGGAAAGAAGGAATTAAAAGGTGTATCGCCAGAGCCGGTGTTATGCGCTGGCACCACCCGACATTGAAACCATTTCCGTTGAAACCAGAGCGAACACAAACCTTTATTTTTTAGTTTGCTGGCTGATTTAATCTCTAAAAACAATTTATATAAAACTAGTAAACAAGCAGCCGCAAGGAAGTATGCTGCGATATTAAACATAAAGCCGGCAAAATAAAAAATAGCTTTTTGTTTATTTTGATTTTAATTGAATTGATTTTTTTGTTTTGTGGTGCTTGCGCATAACGTTCCCCGGCTTGCCGCTGTGCCGGTTTGAGAACTAAAGATATTGTTTTACTACAGCTTTGCAAAATGTCAGACAGATTATTACCACAAAGAATTTTGCAAAGCTGCCAGGTTAGTTAAGGAACGGAAACTATCGGAAAGAAGGAACAAGGCATAGCGGCAGAGCCGGTGTTATGCGGCGGCTTTTTTATTTTTTAACGGTTATCAATTGGGTAATTAGAGAATCATTGTTATTGTATAACATATTACCTCTTTTGAAATCAAATTTACCCATGCAGATTGTTTCAATTGAATCATTATTAAACTTCAGTTCAAATTTAATTCTTGTATCTACATCTTGATAAGAATACTTTCCGACTATTTTTGCAGAATTTATATAAACAACAATTTTATTTATTTGGGTTGAATCGACAATAATTTTTGATTGTTTCTCCTCGGAAAAGTATCGATCAAAATCATCACAATCAACCGCAATAACAGTTGTTATATATAAATCGACATAATTAACAGATATACTCTTAACATATATACCATTTACAGTTGATTTTTTAAACCCAAAAGAGAGAAACACGAAAATGCCTAGAGAAACTATTTTTATTTTACTCATAAATCCAATTTAATTAGCTGCCGCATAACGTTCCCCGGCTTGCCGCTGTGCCGTTTGAGAACTAAAGATATTGAATTGCTACAGCTTTGCAAAAGAATGAACAGATTATTGCCACCAAGGATTTTGCAAAGCTGCCAGATTATTTATGGAACGGAAACTATCGGAAAGAAGGAACAAGGCATAGCGGCAGAGCCGGTGTTATAAGCTGTTTTATTCATTTTGCCTAATTAGTCTGATATTTGATTTATCTTTTCTAACAATTACAAAAGTTCCTATAGTATCATCGGTTATTCTATGTATGTTTTCACATTCTCCCCGTTGATTATATTCTTTGAGGAAAATGGTTATATGAGTTGAGTCTGAAAGTTTATAATTTCCGTTCGAAGATGGAAAACAATCATTACCACATTTTGCAGAATAGCGACATAGAAAATTTCCATTAGGAAAAAATTCTATTGTATTACCCCACATCCACCATTTATTTATGGTATCAATCTTTTGTAATGTGAATTCTTGAACGTTACTGGTATCTCTACCGATTATTTTATCAATTCGCCAAGGATTTGATTGAAGGTTTTGCGAGAATCCATTTAACCAAATAAAAGGAATTAATATTAAAATTATCAATTTCATTTGAGTGACGTTTTAAAATAGCTTATAACGTTCCCCGGCTTGCCGCTGTGCCGGTTTGAGAACTAAAGTTATTGTTTTGCTACAGCTTTGCAAAAGAATGAACAGATTATTGCCATAAAGGATTTTGCAAAGCTGCCAGTTTATTTAAGGAACGGAAACTATCGGAAAGAAGGAACAAGGCATAGCGGCAGAGCCGGTGTTAGTGGCTGGCGTTATTTTCTGCGATAATAAAACTGATTGATTGGTGGTGAACAAACCTGCCTTCCTTTCCATTTTCAATGTAGTTAACATTATAGCCATAACGTCCAGGCGACAAAGGATAAGAAATGTATGAATAAACATTAGAATGATGTACAATTCTATTGAATATTGGTAGTTTTTGATAGTCAACAAATATACTTACCATGCTATCGATATGTGAATTATTCATTGAACCACGAAGAATTGATTTAACAATTAGTTTCTCTCCAGATTTGATAGTATCATAATTTCCGAAGAAATCAATGTTTCGCACAAGTGTGTCAAGCTTACCAGTTTCTGAATAAGATTTATAAAATTGAATATCGCCTTCTTTTGATTCTGATATGGTTCTGATCCTACCGCTCGGATAAAAAAATTGACTCTCACCATTGACAGAATCGTTTAAAAAATGGCTTATAACTTTAATACTTTTATCTTCATAAAATTCTGAATAAGTACCATTTTGTTTATCGTTTCTATATTGAATTTTTGCATAAATATTTCCATTGTCGTAATAGAAAGTAAAATCACCTTCTTTTTTACCATCAATATAATTTCCTATTGTTTCAACTTTTCCACTCTTAAAATATGTATAAAAGGGACCATTCTTTATTTCATTTTTATAACTTGTCTTGCTTTTGATCTTTCCATCGGGATAATAATCTATTTTTTCCTGTTTATTACAAGAAAAAAGCAATATGCAAGTGGCCAGAAAAAGTAACCTATTGATTCGCGTAAGAATAATCATGATATATTATATTGTTAATTTAACGCTTGCCACTAACGTTCCCCGGCTTGCCGCTGTGCCGTTAGAGACCTAAAGTTATTGTTTTACTACAGCTTTGCAAAAAATCAGACAGATTATTGCCACAAAGGGTTTTGCAAAGCTGCAAGGTTATTTAAGGAAGGGAAACTATCGGAAAGAAGTAACAAAGGCATAGCGGCAGAGCCGGTGTTAGTAGCCGGCTAATTATTTTTTTCTATCGACAATGCTAATTTGTATGCATGTTGTTCAAATAATATCAAAGAAATATTTACTATGGAAGTTTCCCATTTCCAGAACTTTTCAGAAATATCATTTAATTCTCCCTCCTTTGTTGTTGGCGATCCAAACTGATTCAATAATTGTTGCGCTATCAATTTAAAATTTTCGAGAGATTCATGATCTCCAGATGTTTTATATTCTATGGATTTAAATTCTCTAGGAGATTTAAGTAGAAAGGTGTTTGATAAATCAAGGCATAAGCCATCTAATATTTTATGATTGCCCCATTCAATAATGGTGCGATCAGGTTGAGTAATGACATCTGCTCCAATTTGTTTTGCTAAATTGAGAATAGGTTTTCCCCATTCAAGCAAAATATTGGTATCCTCAAACAAAATCCCTTTTTCTAAATCAATCATAAAATTCGAGATTTATTTTTGCTGGCTACTAACGTTCCCCGGCTTGGCGATGCACCGGATTGTGAGAGTTAAACTTTCGGAAACTAAAGCTAAGCAAAAAAAATGAACTTGATTGTTGCCTTAAAGAGATTTTTGCTTAGCTCACAATTTGAGGAGTGAAATTATTCGGTAAGCAGTAACAAAGAGGTGTATCGCCAGAGCCGGTGTTAGGTGCTGTTGCCGCCTGATAGTAAACACAAAATCGTTGAAACCAGAAAGAACAAAAACCATTGAACAGTTTTTAATTTGGGCTGAAATAAATTCTGCCGCCAGGAGTATGATATTCGAAAGAGAAACCTCGCAAGTACGCTACACTTACCAAAATTAAAAACTGAGGTTTTTGTAAGTATGATTTAAACAATATTAAGGAGTGGAATTTTTATCGCGGCAATTGCAGCTAACGTGCTCCGGCTTGGCGATGCACCGGATTGTGAGGGTTTAATTTTCGGAAACTAAAGCTAAGCAAAAAAATGAACTTGATTGTTACCTTAAAGAGATTTTTGCTTAGCTTACTATTTGAGGAGAAGAATTTGTCGGAAAGAAGAATTTAAAGGTGTAGCGCCAGAGCCGGTGTTATGCGCTGGCACCACCCGACATTGAAACCATTTCCGTTGAAACCAGAGCGAACACAAACCTTTATTATTTTTTACTTTGCTGGCTGATTTAAGTTTTAAATAATACATATTTCAACATCAAAAAACCATCAGCCGCAAGGAAGTATGAATCGTTATTAAACACAAGCCGGCAAAATAAAAAATTGCTTTTTGTTTATTTTGATTTTTAGTGAATTGATTTTTTTGTTTTGTGGTGCTTGCGCATAACGTTCCCCGGCTTGGCGATGCACCGGATTGTGAGAGTTAAATTTTCGGATACTAAAGCTAAGCAAAAAAATGAACTTGATTGTTGCCATAAAGAGATTTTTGCTTAGCTCACAATTTGAGGAGTGAAATTATTCGGTAAGTAGTAACAAAGAGGTGTATCGCCAGAGCCGGTGTTAGGTGCTGTTGCCGCCTGATAGTAAACACAAAATCGTTGAAACCAGAAAGAACAAAAACCATTGAACAGTTTTTAATTTGGGCTGAAATAAATTCTACCGCCAGGAGTATGATATTCGAAATTGAAACCTCGCAAGTACGCTACCCTTACCAAAATTAAAAACTGAGGTTTTTGTAAGTATGATTTAAACAATATTACGGAGTGGAATTTTTATCGCGGCAATTGCAGCTAACGTTCCCCGGCTTGCCGCTGTGCCGGATTGAGAACTAAAGATATTCAATTACTACAGCTTTGCAAAAGAAAGAACAGATTATTACCACAAAGGATTTTGCAAAGCTGCTAATTATTTAAGGAACGGAAACTATCGGTAAGAAGGAACAAGGCATAGCGGCAGAGCCGGTGTTAGCTGCAGTTTTATTTTGTTCTATTTCGAAGTTCATATATTTTCCCGTATGAATTACTAAATACGAATGTATCATTCAATGTAACAAATTGGTTTGATTTTAACTTTTTAATTTGTATTTCGAAGAAGTCACTGTCATTGCCATTGTAGAATTTGGTGTATCCTAAAAAGTTTGAAACAATTAAAAAGGAATCTTTTTTAATTACTCTTGAAAATAGGTTTCCTCTACAATTACCACCTATACCGTGGGATTCCCACATCCATTGGCCTTTATATTGACTATAACTTTGTTTAAGATATAATTTATCAAATGGACCATTTATGCTATCACTTGTAGTTCCTTTGGCTTCTGAATTATCGCAGAATTGTAGTTGTATGTCCTCATTAAATCGATTGTAAAGTTTGATTTCTTTGTAGTATCCTTTAAACGTATCAAGTGCAATTTTAAAGAAAGAATCAATTGGGTTAATGAATTCAAATGCTACTGTTTCGTGATAGATAATTTTATTTTCTCTACTTTGACAAGAGCATATAAAAGCAAATAAAAGCAGTGTTATAAAAAACTTCATGGCTTTAAATTAAATTGCAGCTAACGTTCCCCGGCTTGCCGCTGTGCCGATTAAGAACTAAAGATATTCAATTGCTACAGCTTTGCAAAAGATCAGACAGATTATTGCCGCAAAGGATTTTTGCAAAGCTGCCAGGTTATTTAAGGAACGGAAACTATCGGAATGAAGGAATAAAGGCATAGCGGCAGAGCCGGTGTTAGTGGCAGCTTTATTTCTCTACTACGAAACGGAGTCTTGTCGTATGTTTTTCATTAGTTAATTCAACATAATACATTCCATTTTTAAATTTACTTAAATTTAATGTGGAAACATTTTCAGAAATTATACCCGAAATAATTCTCTGACCTAATGAATTTAAAATATTGATGTTTACTTTTCCTTGCAACATGGATTTAATATTCAATTCATTTATTACAGGATTGGGAAAGAATTCAAAGTTGAAATTATCAATTGATATTTCTGATATTGGAGCAGGTATATGACATACTGATGGTTGTGGAACTTGAGTTGCTAATCGAATTGATGCTCCACCTGGAGTTCCTGCAATGTTGAGCGCTGGACAAAGCATTTGATAGCTACCATCTAGCTGACAAATTTTAATAAGATCAGGTCCGCTAAATCCAACTATGGAATTATAATCACCAGGGAAGGTGGCAGTAATTGCTCCTTCACAAGATGGGAGATTTGTTCCTATTAGTGTAGTGCTTATGATTGCTGAATATGTGCTATTTAAAACTATTCTTATTATTCCGCTCATGGAGGTTACCATATATAAATCATCGTCATACCAAGTTAAATCTCCACTCGCTTGGTATCCTATTGTGTCAATATAAGTAGAAAGTGCAGTATTTGTATTTACACTATAAAGGTTGTTGCCTGATTCAACCAATAAAGTAGTGTCATTTAATCCTACTAATGAAACACATTGAACCCCCATATTACCTATTAATGTGGCGTTTGCTGTTGTTGTGTCAACATGATATAAGAAGCCAGAAATGATGCCCCAAAGTTGACCATCAGGAGTAAATGCAATATCTCCAAATGCTTGTCCAGTAGATCCAATAAAACGTCTTGTGCAATTTGATAGATCAAAGGAATACAAATCTCCACCCGATATTGTTGCAAAAACTGGTTCTTGTGAGAATGTCTTTGAACCAATGAGTAAAAACAGAATCAAAAGAATTTTTTTCATCAGTAAATATTTAAAAGTTGCCACTAACGTGCTCCGGCTTGGCGATGCACCGGATTGTGAGGGTTTAATTTTCGGAAACTAAAGCTAAGCAAAAAAATGAACTTGATTGTTACCTTAAAGAGATTTTTGCTTAGCTTACTATTTGAGGAGAAGAATTTGTCGGAAAGAAGAATTTAAAGGTGTAGCGCCAGAGCCGGTGTTATGCGCTGGCACCACCCGACATTGAAACCATTTCCGTTGAAACCAGAGCGAACACAAACCTTTATTATTTTTTACTTTGCTGGCTGATTTAAGTTTTAAATAATACATATTTCAACATCAAAAAACCATCAGCCGCAAGGAAGTATGAATCGTTATTAAACACAAGCCGGCAAAATAAAAAATTGCTTTTTGTTTATTTTGATTTTTAGTGAATTGATTTTTTTGTTTTGTGGTGCTTGCGCATAACGTTCCCCGGCTTGGCGATGCACCGGATTGTGAGAGTTAAACTTTCGGAAACTAAAGCTAAGCAAAAAAATGAACTTGATTGTTGCCTTATAGAGATTTTTGCTTAGCTTACTATTTGAGGAGAAGAATTTATCGGAAAGAAGGAATTAAAAGGTGTATCGCCAGAGCCGGTGTTATGCGCTGGCACCACCCGACATTGAAACCATTTCCGTTGAAACCAGAGCGAACACAAACCTTTATTTTTTAGTTTGCTGGCTGATTTATGTTTTCAATTTAAATAATTTCAAAATCGCAAACAATCAGCCGCAAGGAAGTATACTTCAACATTGAACACAAAGCCGGCAAAATAAAAAATTGCTTTTTGTTTATTTTGATTTTAACTGAATTGATTTTTTGTTTTGTGGTGCTTGCGCATAACGTTCCCCGGCTTGCCGCAGCACCGGATTGAGATCGTTTAATTTTCGGTAAGATAAAGTTAGGCAAAAAATAAAACAGATTAATGCCGCATAGAGTTTTGCCTAACTTTCATTCTAAGGAGAAGAAATATTATTTTACCTGAGAACAAAGGGTGTTGCGGTAGAGCCGGTGTTATGCGATGTTGCCGCCCGACCAGGAAAGAAAAGTCGTTGGCACCAGAGAGAACAAAAACCGTTGAATTTTTTAATTGGCGCCTTGAAGAAATAGTTGAATAATATTTTGAAGATTTATTAAACCATTGTCAAGCGAAAAGAGTCCTACACGTGTTTCTCGTTTACTATTTGAGTTTTGGAACTTTCCATCCATTGAAAATCTCATTAGGATTTGAAACATTCGAGTGATATTCAGGTGAAAGCAAAAATGAAAACCGCGAATTGTTTCTGCAAAATTATTTTACGCCAATTAAAAAACGGTTTTTGTAAGTATATTAGGAATAAATTTTCGAAGTGAGATTTTGTATTGCGGCAATTGCGCATAACGTTCCCCGGCTTGCCGCTGTGCCGGTTTGAAACCTAAAGTTATTATTTTACTACAGCTTTGCAAAAAGATGAACAGATTATTGCCATAAAGTATTTTGCAAAGCTACAGGTTTATTTAAGGAACGTAAACTATCGGAAAGAAGGAACAAGGCATAGCGGCAGAGCCGGTGTTATGCGTAGTTGATTTTTATAGATCTATATCTTCAAATACTTTATCGGGTGAATTAGGATTATAGTAATACAGCACAGCATATTCCATTAATTTTATATCAGGGTAGTTGCAATTTGATTTAGTTGTTTTGAATGATGAACAACACTTTTTTGTTGTTCCAACTCGAAATAATTTTGGTAATCCAGTTATTTGAAATAAATTACATGCTTGAATTTCTCCAATCATTTTAAAATGTTCACAAATTGAACAATCACTCCATATTGATTTAGATTCCTCAGTCATATAATTACGCATAACGTTCCCCGGCTTGCCGCTGTGCCGGTTTGAGAACTAAAGATATTGTTTTACTACAGCTTTGCAAAATGTCAGACAGATTATTACCACAAAGAATTTTGCAAAGCTGCCAGGTTAGTTAAGGAACGGAAACTATCGGAAAGAAGGAACAAGGCATAGCGGCAGAGCCGGTGTTATGCGCAGACAGAATATTGCCTTATATATCAGTGGTTTCATCTAGTATTTTCAAAATGCGAAATATCATTTGTTGTATATCACCATTTGTTCTAAAAACACCACCTTCAGAAAAGCCATATTCATCGCGAGAATTTGTACTTATTTGGGGATTGCTGGGAAGATATAAACGAGAGTTAGAGGTCAAAGTAATATTCTTTGCCACTTTTTTTCCATTCTCTATAATAATGTCAAATTCAACTACCGTAAAATTATTTTTGTTATAGTTGTACTGAAAGCTTCTATGACTATTTGAATGAATTTGTTTCATGTAAATTAATAAATAAAAACAATTTTCAAATTTTGTAGTTTGCGCATATCGTTCCCCGGCTTGGCACAGTGCCGCGCGCCGAACTCAAATATAATAAAAAAGTATGGCGCGGCATTGTGCCAGAGCCGGTGTTAACGGTTGTTGACGCCCGATAGTAAACACAAAATCGTTGAAACCAGAAAGAACAAAAACCATTGAACAGTTTTTAATTTGGGCTGAAATAAATTCTACCGCCAGGAGTATGATATTCGAAATTGAAACCTCGCAAGTACGCTACCCTTACCAAAATTAAAAACTGAGGTTTTTGTAAGTATGATTTAAACAATATTACGAAGTGGAATTTTTATCGCGGCAATTGCCGTTAACGTTCCCCGGCTTGGCACAGTGCCGCGCGCCGATTTCAAATATAATAAAAAAGCATGGCGCGGCATTGTGCCAGAGCCGGTGTTAGGTGCTGTTGCCGCCCGATTGTAAACACATAATCGTTGAAACCAGAAAGAACAAAAACCATTGAGCAGTTTTTAATTTGGGCTGCGAAAAATTCTGCCGTCAGGAGTATGATAATCGAAATTGAAACCTCGCAAAAACTCTAAACTTTACAAATTAAAAACTGAGGTTTTTGTAAATATGATTTAAATAATATTACGAAGTGGAATTTTTATCGCGGCAATTGCAGCTAACGTTCCCCGGCTTGGCACAGTGCCGCGCGCCGAATTCAAATATAATAAAAAAGTATTGCGCGGCATTGTGCCAGAGCCGATGTTAGGTGCTGTTGCCGCCTGATAGTAAACACAAAATCGTTGAAACCAGAAAGAACAAAAACCATTGAACAGTTTTTAATTTGGGCTGAAATAAATTCTACCGCCAGGAGTATGATATTCGAAATTGAAACCTCGCAAGTACGCTACCCTTACCAAAATTAAAAACTGAGGTTTTTGTAAGTATGATTTAAACAATATTACGGAGTGGAATTTTTATCGCGGCAATTGCAGCTAACGTTCCCCGGCTTGCCGCTGTGCCGTTTGAGAACTAAAGTTATTGTTTTACTACAGCTTTGCAAATAAATGAACAGATTATTGCCACCAAGGATTTTGCAAAGCTGCCAGGTTATTTAAGGAACGGAAACTCTCGGAAAGAAGGAACAAGGCATAGCGGCAGAGCCGGTGTTATGCACAGTTATTATTTTATTACCCTATAGTGAACTTGGAATAAGTATTCATTTGTATCATTTTCAAAATTATTAATTATGCGACCCGTCCAAATATAATTTCCTGTATCACGCGTTTTTATACTATATAAAGCACTATTCTTAGAACTGTTAAATGAAAGTGTTTTCTCTTCGCCATTACTATAGGTATCTCTAATAAATACTTTAGGTGGGTTTCTATTGTCAGCGAACGTTAATCCAACTTCTGCATTATATGTTTGACCGACTTTAATTGTAGCATAATTCCATGATACTGAAGGTCGAAATTTAAAATTCTTTCGATATTCATGTATTGCATTTAATTCTTTTCGCAAAGAATCATTTTCCTTTTTAATCATAGCTAATTCATTGCTATAATTTTGGCAAGATGTTAAAATAAAAATTAAATATAAGTAGGAATATTTCAAATATATTTAAAATAATTGTGCATAACGTTCCCCGGCTTGCCGCTGTGCCGATTGAAAACTAAAGATATTCATTTACTACAGCTTTGCAAAGCTTGCCCTGTTTTAACAGGGAATGAACAGATTATTGCCACAAAGCATTTTGCAAAGCTGCCAGGTTGTTTATGGAACGGAAACTATCGGAAAGAAGGAGCAAGGCATAGCGGCAGAGCCGGTGTTAGGGGCAGTTAAAATTTTATTGGTATTCTCATTGTAACTGGAACTGCGATACCACTTGCATATCCTGGTGTCCATTTGCCGATTGAATATACAATTCTTAGTGCTTCTGCATCACATTTAGGAGTTAACTTTTTTAGAATTTTAGCTTGATTCAGATTACCATTAGAATCAATAACAAATTCCACATTAACTGTACCTTTTGAATCACATACATATGTGGCTCCTATAAATTTATTAAATGCTTCTTCACCCCCAGGAAATATCGGCATCTCTTCAGCGAAATAAACTATTTTTTTCGTTGTATCATTTTTTACAATTGAATTTTCAACTTGTGCAAAACAGGTGAATCCGGAAAATAGAAATATTGAAATAAATAGTGTTTTCATATAATTGCCCCTAACGTTCCCCGGCTTGCCGCTGTGCCGGTTTGAAACCTAAAGTTATTGTTTTAATACAGCTTTGCAAAATGTTAAACAGATTATTGCCATAAAGGATTTTGCAAAGCTGCAAGTTTATTTAAGGAAAGGAAACTATCGGAAAGAAGGAGCAAGGCATAGCGGCAGAGCCGGTGTTATGCGGCGTTTTTATTTGTTTGTAAGCCGAAGAATTTGTTAATTGTTTCAACTAAATTATCAATTGATTTGTTCTGTCGCATAGTATTAAAGAACTCATTGTTGATAGATTCATCTATTATTTGTCCACCACGAATTTTTAATAAATGCGGAAACCGATTATACTTCTTCAGTTTGTAAAGTGTCAATGAAATTTGTTCCTTGGCATAATTGGATTTAGGCTCTAGACCGTCTAGATAAATGACTTCAATATTTCTATCAAGCTTGGGAAGCAACTTATTTTCGATAAAATCTTTTGCGTCTTCTCGATTGTTGTAACATAAAAAATTCTTGTCACCTAATTTTAATAGGTATTTTTCAAGCTTTATGTCCGACAATTTATTTTGAAAATGAATAATTGGCCATGAAATAAAGATAAAGGGTAAGACAAGAATAATAAATCCAAGTCCAATGATAAGGAGAAAGACAATGTTAGTTGAATTTGTAAATTTCTTCATAAGTAAAATGCCGCATAACGTTCCCCGGCTTGGCACAGTGCCGCGCGCCGATTTCAAATATAATAAAAAAGTATGGCGCGGCATTGTGCCAGAGCCGGTGTTAGGTGCTGTTGCCGCCTGATAGTAAACACATAATCGTTGAAAGCAGAAAGAACAAAAACCATTGAACAGTTTTTGATTTGGGCTGCGAAAAATTTTGCCGCCAGGAGTATGATATTCGAAAGAAAAACCTCGCAAGAATGCTACACATACCAAAATTAAAAACTGAGGTTTTTGTAAGTATGTTTTAAACAATATTACGGAGTGGAATTTTTATCGCGGCAATTGCAGCTAACGTTCCCCGGCTTGGCGATGCACCGGATTGTGAGAGTTAAATTTTCGGAAACTAAAGCTAAGCAAAAAATTGAACTTGATTGTTGCCTTAAAGAGATTTTTACTTAGCTTACTATTTGAGGAGAAGAATTTGTCGATAAGAAGAATGAAAAGGTGTATCGCCAGAGGCGGTGTTATGCGCTGGCACCACCCGACATTGAAACCATTTCCGTTGAAACCAGAGAGAACACAAACCTTTATTTTTTAGTTTGCTGGCTGAATTAAATTTCAAATGGAATTTTTATATGAAACTCGAGAACAATCATCCGCAAGGAAGTATGATTCGATATTGAACACAAAGCCGGCAAAATAAAAAATTACTTTTTGTTTATTTTGATTTTAATTGAATTGTTTTTTTTTGTTTTGTGGTGCTTGCGCATAACTCACTTATTCCCGATTAACCCTGGCCTTTTTGGCCAGCAAGAGTTATGTTTGACGAACAAGGTGTGCGGGTTATATTTTTCATTATTTTATATCCGTGAGGTGAAGCTTATTTGAATACAGCAGTGTGAATCATCAGCGCAAAGGTTATAATTCAAATTCATCTAATAAACTTTTTAAACGTTTTAAAGCATCATTACTCACATGTGTGTAAATCTGCGTCGTCTTAGGACTTTTATGTCCCAGCAAATGTTGAATGTATCGGATATCAGTTCCTGCTTCCAGATGATGCGTCGCATAACAATGCCTTAGTGTATGTAAAGTTACCCGTTTTTTTATTCCTGCCAAAGCTAAACTTCTTTTTAAAACCTGCTGCAAACTTCTCTCAGAATAATGATCTCCGGGATTGGCTCCTTCAAATAACCAGATTTTCGGCTGAAAAAGTTTCCAATATCTTTCCAGGAACGCAAGAAGTTTGGGAGAAATTGGAACGAGTCTGTCTTTATTTCCTTTTGCCATATGAATATGCAGCATCAATCTCGATCGTTGTATATCTGCAGGCATCAGCGAAAGCAATTCACCACATCTTAAACCACATTCATAGATGATGGCAAGCATCGCTTTGTGTTTTACATTTCTGGTTTTATCAAGTAATAACTTTACTTCTTCAATTGAAAGAATATTTGGTAAATGATGTGTTCTTCTTGGTCTTTCAAGATCTGCCTGCTCCCCACGGATATTCTGGTGACGCAGAAATAATTTTAAACCGTTTACAAATGTATTCTGGTATGAAAACGATAATTTATTCGCGAGTATATAATTGTTATTAAAATTTACAAGATCATCGTTGGCTAATTCCTCAGGAGTTTTGGGGGAATTGAATCGATAATAAATTTCAAGAGAACGGATATAATTTTCTGTTGTATTCACACTATATCTTTTGGCATCCATCCATTCCCTGAATTTACCAATCCTTGCTTTCATTTCTGCAGATAATTCCGGCAACTCAGTTCTTTCAGATTTAACTACATCTTTGCGACTGCGGTTTCGTTTATCGCCTTCTCTTAATACTGCATACGCCTGCTCTTTATTGATCCAGTATTTATTTTTGAGATGAACAAAAACCAGGCTTAAATTCGGCCATGTAAGTTTTAAATACCAGCATTTTTCTCTCTCATTCCATTTGATTCCTGGAATATTCTTCACGATTTTATTGTACTCCTCGTCATACTCCGTTCGAAGCATCATCTCACAGGGTAAACTATCCTCCGTTGGCACAAGTGTTATACCTTTTCTCATAATTTATTTTTTGAAATGAATCCTTAGCTAAACAATCGGTAAATCCTGAGGTGAATTCTGGGTCGTTTACGGTGCTGTAATTCACCTTTCGCATACATTAATAACCTGATGTGAATTCTACGCGAGTTTCAGCGGTGTAATTCACATTTGCGTGCAAAATGAAGTATAATATTTCTAAAAAATGGAGTTATCCGTATACAAGTATTTGTAAATGGATGGAGAAAGTTTATTTATTTGTTAAGGAAATTATGGGGAAACAGGAACAAAGTCATCGCGACAGAACAGGTGTTAGGCACGTTGAACATTTTTAGTCCAGTAGAAGTAATCTCTCAACTTCAGCAGATAAATTAGGAATATCTATATTAACTATTGACCATAAAATGTCAGATGAAATGGTATCATAGCCATGAATGATTCTATTTCTCGTGTCTACAATTTTTCGGGCGTTTTTTATTTCAATAAGAGGATGCTCTCTTAATATGCGATGTATCGCTTCTCCAATTATTTCAATATTCCTTTCAACTGCCCGTTTTGTTTTAATATCTTTTTTGAATTCCGAAAAATCTTTTATTTCAACAACAAAGGAACTGATTTCAATAATAGCTTGTTTAATGTCAGAAAGCCAGGTTTTGACTTCATTTTCCATAAACAAGAATCTTGGTTTGTTCTATCTCACTTTTTAAATAAGGATTATTGATAGCTTTTTGCTCCAGTAAATCAATTTGTCTTTCAAAAAGATTTTCCAGGTTAAATTTTAACGAAAAATATTTATCGGCATAATCCATTGGATCATTGCTTTCAATATCAACTAATAAATCGACATCACTTGAAGATTTAAAATCAGCTCTGGTTATTGAGCCAAAGGCAAATAAAGACCGTACTGTGTTTTGTGTACACAATTGTCTGATTTGATCAATATGTTCTCCTATGAGCTTCATTTAAGCCAAAAATACAAATTTTTAAACATTGCGCCTAACGTTCCCCTCCCGATAGCTATCGTGATACCTCTGTGTCGGTTTGAGATATTTCTTTCTGCAAAATGATGAAGTGTAATAAGTGAATTACTCCGCCGCAGCATAGAATTCACTTCTAAGGAATTAATATTTACTCTACAATCAGTTTTCTCTCATAGTGATTATCTCCTGAAACAAGAATAATTGTATAAACACCTTGTGCAAGATTTTTGAGGCTGACACTGATTCTGTTTAACCCTTCTGTTGCAATACCTTCATTGTTTAATACTTCACGACCAGTTATATCTCTCAGAGACAAGTAATATGTTGTCCTGGATTTTGCCGGATACATTAATGTAACATTATCTTTTGCCGGATTCGGATATACATTAAAATCATTATCATCATCATTCATCATCTCATCTCTTACGCAGCTTGCAACCGTCACCGAAAGTGTTTTGGTTACAGATGAACAACCGCTGAATGCTTTAACGGTGATGTTACGTGTTCCCGCAGAATTAAATACAACATTAGCAGATGTATCACTTGTAGCTGTGATGTTCACTGCAACTCCTGAAGTTGTAGACCACAAATAGGATGTGGCTCCCTTTACTGTATTGATGTTATAACCATATACAGTTCCAACGCAGGTAAAAGTAACAGGTGTGATAAAGGCAGGAGTGGAAGGCGCACGATATATTGTAAGAGTTCTGTAGTCTGAAGATTTACCACAGGTGTTTACAGCTTTAACTAATAATGTTCCGTTTGCTGAAGTGAAAGTTGATGGAAAAGTTACATTCACGGTATTCGTATTACCCGGAAATATTGTTGTATCATTTCCATTTTTAAATGCCCATACATAATTCACATTCGCCACAGCTGTTACAGAATAAGTTTTTGTACTGTTCGCACAGATTCCATATGCAGTTCCTGTAATTACAGAAGGCTTAGCCGGAATTTTGACTACTGTTATTTTCGTATTAGTTGAAATAACTGAATTGCATGTGCCAATTACCTGGCAATTATAATTTGTTGCCGCATCTGTTGTCTGTATATTATCAATAGTAAGTGTGGCTGTATGTGAACCTGAAATTACAGATCCGGATGCATTTGTTACATCGTTTAAAGCAACAGTTCCTTTACGCCATTTATATACAAGCCCGCTTCCTGTTGCTCCCACAGTGAGAGAAATGGAATTGGTCTGACAAACTGATTGTGGAGTCGGTGGTTGTGTGTTGATCGCTGCCGTTGCATTAACAACAAGGTGTAAAACGGCGGAAGTAGTAGCACCAAGAGAATTGGTAACAACAACTTTATAATTACCTGTATTGCCGGATGCCGATGGATTGATCGTTAGTTTTGTTGATGTTGCACCAGTAATATTTCCTGTGTTTGATAATGGATTATTTCCCTTATACCATTGATAAGATAAACCTGATCCGGTTGCTGCAACTGTAAATGTAATTTTACCTCCTTCGCAGGGCACCGATACAGGTAATGAAGGTTGTGATGAAATTACTGGTGCTGCATTTGTAACTGTTAATTTGGAATTCGTTGTTGTTGCAGAACATCCTGATGCAGCTGTTACAACACAGTTATACATGGATGATGCATCTGATGCAGAAACAAAATTAATTGTTAATGTATTCGTAGTCGCGCCGGAAATTCTTGAATTGTTTGACAGGTTGGTAATTCCTTTCCTCCATTGATAAGTAATTCCTGTACCGCTTGCAGTGCAATTGAATGTTGCAGTTGTACCTGCTGCGTGTGTTTGAGATGCTACGGGCTGACTGTTAATAAATGCACCCGGACTTGCAACAACAGTTTTTGATGCACTGATAGTACATCCGCCAATAGTAACAGAATAGGTTCCGCTGGTGTTTACTGAAATGCTTTGTGTGGTTGCACCAGTACTCCACAAATAACTATTGCCATTTGATGCTTTTAAATTTATCGGTGTATTGGCACAAAAAGTTAATGAACCGCTTGCTGTGATGTTTGCAGTCCCGATATTTAAATTTACTCCATTATCACTACCGGTAATTGCAGGATTAGTACTGACAATTCTGATACGGTAATTGTTTCCGTTTGGTGTTCCTGCAGGAATAATTGCCTGTATTGTACCGGATTTTGTTGAGGATAATGTACCGATTTGTACAGGTGATGAGAAGCTTCCGTTCGCATCGCTTAACTGAGCTTTAAAAATATTCCCGGAATTGAATACTGAGTTGTAACCGGTTTTATAACTGATAGTAAATGCAGGACCTTTACAAAAAGAACGATCAGTAATTTTTGCAGCGATACCTGTTATCGGAACTTCTAAAATACCACCTCCTGTACTTGCACTCTGTGCTACATTGATTGCCGGATCTACACGTAAATTATTTTTATTATTTTTATGTGTGACCTGGTTTGTATTGATCCCCGGATTTATTTTTCCGTTTGCATTCAGCATAGTATAGATGTTTGTTGCAGGATCAAAACTGAAGATGACACCTTCGGTTACACCTCCCCACCTGGTTTTTCCATAAATTTTTCCATCAATACCAAGACATAATTTACCATAGGGATTAGCACCGTTTCCGCTGTTAAAATTAAACAGATTGGTATATGTATTTGTAGACCGGTCGAAACTGAAAATATTACCATTGCCACCACCATTTGTAGTGGTAAAGAAAGTTGTTCCGTACAATTTTCCATCCGGAGCTTCAATTAAATTGCTCGTAGGAAAGTAACCACTTCCGTCTCTTTTAAAATCATAAAGTTTAGTATAAGTATTTGTTGAAGGATCTAAGCTGTAAAGTGCTCCTGCACCTATATTATTAATGGTTTCTGACCCTCCTTCGGTTGTTGTACCGTAAAGTTTTCCGTCAGATGCCTCTAACAAATCTCCCCATGGACCTTCGCCGTTCACGCCACCGAAATCAAATATTTTTGAATAAGAGTTTGTAACCGGATCAAAACTGAAAAGTACTCCACCTCCGTTGTCGATAGTTCCTGGAAATACTCCGCCATATTCTGTTGTCCCGTACAACTTACCATTGGCTGCCTGAATCAAAGTGCCCATTGGTGAATACCCTTCAGTATTTGTTGAATTGGTGAACTCCCATTCAAAAAGTTTAGCGAAAGCATTATTTGCAGGATCAAAACTGAAGAGGACTCCGCCAACATGCGGATACGCACCACCGTTATCTCCTCCTGTAAATGTCATTCCGTATAGTTTGCCATTGCTTGCCTGCATTAAACCGGCAACAGGTAACCAGCCGTTGGTGATATCGAAGTCAAATAATTTTTGAAATGAATTATTTACGGGATCAATACTATAAATCACGCCTGCATCATTTAATCCGCCTCCCACTGTTGTTCCATAAAATTTTCCGTTTGTTGCAGCAACCAGGAGGCCTCTGGGTTGTGCTCCGTTCAATGTTGTAGCACCCGGAAATACAGTGTCAAATTCAAAAACAGGTGTAATGGTTGCACCTGCTAAATCCATTTTCGTCACAGTGCCCATTACATCTGCGCCTCCGTGTTCACTCGTTGCCCACAGCTCGCTGATCGTTTGTGCAGATGATGTAATTGTAATAATAAAAAGCAGGTGCAGAATAAAGAATTTTTTCAATGTATGTATTTTTGATTGTTTCAGAATGTATTTTTTTTAACAGATCTTGAATTGGAACGAAAGATATTCAATTCATTCGCAGAATGAAAATATTACCTCCAGAATTCCCCTACAATGTAGTAAAAGATAGTGATACTATCCAAATATATGAGAGAGTTTTGGTGAGCAGGTTGAATAAAGCAGCGAAAGCAGAGACTAACGCTCCGGGTTTGACATTTTAATCGTATTTGTCGGATGTTAGTTCTCCGGGAATTAATATTTCAGATGCATAAAACTGGAGCAGACCTAGATAAAAAATTGTTTGTTGCGTTGTATTGTGAGTATTTTTAGGAGTGTGTTTTTTAATGCGGTGGATTGATTGTATTTATAAAGTCATATACAATTTGCCTTGCCATTCCTACAAATTCTTCATCGTCAGTTATAAATTTATTTAAACGAACCATTTCTCTTTTTAGAACCTTTTCAAAAACAATTCTCTTGTCTTTAAGTGCTGGTTTATTCATGTTATCACTTAAATTTTTGGTGGCTTCAAGAACTCTTTGCATTTGTGCCGTGATCTCAATTTGAACTTTCTCCCTTGCTTGAACCAATGGCATCCGCTGTAAAACATAAACTGCAATAGACTTTTCAGCCATTTTGAAATCTTTGCCTTTAGTCTTTTTGGGCGTAATAACTCCATCTGCATCATACTTAAAGTAGTTTTCGGGATTTTCAATACACGGATTAATCAGAAGCCTATTCAATTCTTCATTCTTGATCTCCTTAGAATAAGTTTTATGGGATTGAATATGTTTAAATCCACTGTCCAATGGAAACTGATTCATTTTACCCATCGTTTCCTTTACAAGTTTTCCGAAAACTTGGTGTTTAAGTTTTTGATTACAATTTCTGCATGAGAGTAGTAAGTTTGTCCAGTCAGCTGCTAACCAGTAATATCCAGGTTTTTTATTAGGTGTTGCATCTTCAATTTCCCCTTTGGGTCTGAAATGTTCTACATCACCAGAATATACATGCAGGAACTTACTTTCACAGTAGGCACATTTTCCTTTAAATAGTTCTATCAAAGCATCTTTTACATCAGGATGTGAATATGCAGAATAAGACATTTTCTTAAAGGCCTTTTTATTAGCAAACTGAATATTTTTCTCAGTTTCCTTTTTCCCCTTTTTAGTAGCATCAATCAATATGTCAGGGGCTTTTACTCTATTTCTATCTACAAATATCATTTAAGTATTTTCAGTGTTTATAGCAGCCCAAATTTGCTTGACTCTTTCTTTAGCTTCTGATTTTAAATCATCTAATTTGAATGAGTCCTTTTTCTTGGCTAACAATTCATCAATAACATAAATAGCAAGTTCTTCTCTAAGGGTATCGCCAAGGAATTTTATCTTAGGTATAAGGTCAGACAATTCATTTTTTCGATTCTCTTCTTTTGCATTTAATTTCTCTTTGGCTAACAAGGAATAGTATTCATTAAATAACTTTTCGATGTCGGGGTCAACTGCACTATGTAACCCAAAAAATGGAGAAGTCAATAATTGGTCAACTCGTAAAGTTGTTGGGTCAGGTAAATCAGAAATTGAGCAAACAATATTGTCCCAATCTCTTGTAAGAACTGTTACTTCTCCTTGTGTCATTCCTCTTAAACACAGCGGCTCATGTGTAGTAACAATGAATTGCATTCTCGGAAATGTTCTTCTAAGTTGTGCAACAACTTCCATCTTCCATCTTGGATGCAAATGAGTTCCAATTTCATCTATCAAAACAATTCCCTCAGCAATGTCATAAGATATTTTGTCTCTAACAAAGGAAGCCATAATATCAATTGCAAGAGCATACACACTTTGATAACCGTCACTTAATTCATCAATGTCAAGTTTTGTTTTCCCATTTTGAATGAAGATATTATTTTTTTGAATATCCCGTTTAATTAAAGCTTTGTTATCAAGTAGCATCAAGTCTTTAAGTGTAATTGCTGCTCTGTCAAAATCTTTCTCATTTCTTTCAAGCAACCATTTGTCAGCATTGATTAAAGAAACTGAATAATCAAATAAGTTAAGTGCTTTTACTCCTCCTTGTCTAAATTTTTCAGGTGATAGTTTTCCCTTTTTAGGTAGCAATCTTACAGAACCGTAACCAATCAAATTTGCTTTGGGTTCTTTAATATTTGTTGTAATATTTTTGTCATCAAACGTTACTTCAATAGGCTCATCTTCTCCCTTGAAAAATAATTTTATAAATCCTCTCTTTTTGCCTCGCTGCAACAAATTTGAAGGAACTAAATCAAGTCTTGGAAAATATTTTTCGCCACATAATGCAATTGTAATTGCTTTTAGTATTGAGCTTTTACCTACACCATTTTCTCCCAAAAATAATTGCCAAGGCTCTCTAAAATATTCTCCTTCAACTTTGCTAACAAAACTTTCATTACCAAAATTAACTGTCAGTTCAGTAAAGCATTTGAAATTTTTCAAGACAACTTTATCGATATATACATGTCTGATATTTTCAAAATTATTTGCTTCTTCAATAATTTCTCTTTCACTCTCTTCTAAAATATTTTTATCAAATTTTTTTACTTCTTCGGTAAGCTTGATTTGCTGAATAGGTTCAAAATTTATCAATTCTTGCACCTCTTCAAAATCATACTCCTTATTCGTTAAATATTTCTGTAAGTCCGTCCGGATGTTAAGCCACTTTGATAGAAGTTGTCTTTGAGCTGCAATATAAGATTCAGTAGAAAAATTTGAATAGAGTTCTTCCCATTTAGAAGCTATAACTTTTATTTTCTTTTTGTCTTTTCTTTTTTTACTCCACAACCAAAGCATGTCTTCACAACTTTGATACAGGACTTTTATTGATTCTAATCTTGCATTAATCAATTCCGTTCTGTTGAGTTTAAGGATTTCAATGGTTGTCTTTCCTTTGTTGGTTGAAAAATCAACCTTTCCATCTTCAAGAAAAACTAAATGCTCTTCTGGTCTATCATTACATGGGTCAATTAAAAGAGGTTGTTCAGTATGAGTAATTTCAATATATGGAGTTAAGACCTTTGCTCTTTTTTTCTCCATTGGAAACCAAGTCGCTTTAAAACGATTACAAATCTGACATGAATAGTATAGATTACGCCATTCATATGTAAGCCACCAATAGTGTTCATTAGAAAATTCTTTTTCCAGTCCTCGAGCACCACTTTTGGGTCTGAAATGGTCATAAGTACTTGCAGTAGTGACTTCGGAAATTTGAGATTCACAATAAGCACATTTGCCATTGAATAATTTACGCAAAGACTCTATGAATTTACTTCTTAGTTCAGGTTCAAAAGGTTTTGAATAGCGTTCTTGTTTCCTTAACTTTTCAGGAAGATTATAGAATTCCTCAAGTCTTCGTTGAGCAATTTTTAACTCCTTTGACTTGAAAACATCAGGAACAGAAATGCTATTTCTATCAATGTATATCATTTGATTAAAGCCTTTGCAAATTTTTCAAGAATGACTGAACTCGGATGAACTGAAAGAGAAATTAATTTATTCGCAAGTGCCACAGGAACGATTGCATTATCATACATGTCGCACTTTAGTTTTTCAATGTTCCAAAGAATCACATCAAGATTTCTAAAATCAGATTTTTGTGGATTAAGAACTATGTTTTCGTTTTCAACTGGAATTGTAATGACATACATTCTTTCGTCAATAGATTTGAAAACCAATTTAGCACTGTAATAAGAAGTCCTTGCATAAGGGTCTGGTGTGTCAGGGTCGTTAGGTAAAATGTAGCTGTAAATATGTTTGTTGTTTAAAAGAAATGCTTCACCAGGTTTTAGCAAATCTTTTATTTCGTCTGCATGTTCTACAAATGCTCCTGACTTTTCTAAACCTGCAAGAAATAAATTGTTGTTGGCAAAAAGAAAATTGCAAAGCTTCCTCACAGGTTCGTGCATGTTTGCAGTCTGTCCGAAGAAAGCAAGTGGTCCATCTTTGATAAATAAAAAATGATTGAGCAAATCAGGTTTTAGATTTCTAATGCTCTTAATCGTATGAATAATATTCATCTGCTCAATTAAATTCGTTAGGTAACCTAAGATTCCCTCTGCCCCTAATTCATCGTCAATCGCTTCATGCAAACGAAAAATGTCAGTTATAAAAATATCGTGGTTGCAAGTCTTACAAGAATTTGAAATGTATTCGGAATTGAAATCTGTTCTCTTAACTGAAACATTTCTTTCGTGACAGTGAGGACAACTTGAAAGGTTGTATTCATCAATTGGAGAATCATAGAGCTCAAAAATTAACCAGTGAATCGTTTCTAAAAAATTTGTTCCGTCATCTCTCTTATTAAAGAATTCATAAATCGTTCTTCTAATGGAATGGGTAAGTGTAAGATTTTTTTTGTATGCAACATTCTTGGTAGGCAAAACCAACTTTGACCGTTCAAGGTCTTTGATTTTTGACATTGCCTCTCTTGAAATGAAAGCCATATCAGAAATTTCGTCAAGGTCTTTTGTATTCAACAAAAGTTCACCGAACTGAAAAAAAGTAATTAGCGATGAGGGAAATGTTTTTTTTACTGGAACAATTGAATAGCTGCCATCAATAGCAATGATGTGTTCAATCGGATTTTTTTCTGGATACTCAATTGTAATAATCAGTGCAGGGTCTAAAGTAATGTCGTCTTTTGATTTTGGATATTCGCAATCATTGATAAACGCTTTTACATCCTTATCATTTATGATATGGGAATGAGAAGATTTACTTGCTAACTCATCAGGTCGTTTACCGTATTTGCTGCTATATGCCATTTCTTATACTGAGAATTTATCAATTTGAACTGGCACAACAAAAGGGTTTGAGTAAGTTTTCATTCTTACAAATCCTTTGTCGTTCTTAGCACTAAACCGAATTAATGAATCTGCAAAATCATTGAAGTCATAATATTTCCGTAACTCCTTTATTTCATCCTCATTATTCAAGTGGGCAATAAACCAATTCTGTGTATTTTTAAGAATGTTAGAACTTATTGAACTTACCTCTTGTGTTGCATACACCATTCCTAAATTTAATTTAGCCCCTTCCTTTGCAATACGATTATAAATTTGACTTAAATCTTTGTCATCTTTTTTTGGAAACAGATTGTGCGCTTCTTCAAAATAAAATTGAATAAAATTGTTTGGAGTAGCTTCTGTAAATCTCAGCATAGAATCGCTGAATATTATTTTACATATTCGTTCTGAGAAAACTCTTTGCAGCGTTGGGTCTCCTTGCGATAAATCAATAATCACAATACCACCTTTCCTTACATGATTCAAAATATCAACTTCAAATGATGCATCAGTAGTGCTTGTGTGCATTCTTGAAACTCTTTTGAATTTGTCAAACCCACTCACTGATTGACCATTTTCCTTTTTCTGTGTCAAAAAAACCATAAGAGTTTTCATTTCATCAGTAAACCAATCTTTACCATGCTTCTGCTTATAAGCAATAAATTCTTTTTCTGTTCTATTCTCCCATGCACATAAGAACCAATTTTCTGCTTCGTCAACGCTAATACCTTTGTCAATATCAATTGATTTGTATTTAGTGTCAACTACTTTTTTTAGAGTTGCATCACATTTGAATTTCAACTTAAATCCTGTTGGCACTGCAAAACCTGCCTTGTTTAAACAACAGGAATAAATGGCTTTAATTTTATTATATCTTGTCCATTCGTTGTTAAACTCTCCCTCAGCAATTTGAGGTTTGACAAAGTCAATCACTTTTAAACTTGTAATGTAATCTCCTGAATCGTCTTCAAGTGCTGAACAGATATAGCCGAAACCTGTTTCAATATCCTTAAAGAAATTTACTTTCATTATTTTAAAAGTAGTGTCAGCTTTTTCAAGGATGCTATATCGTAATGTATTGTCTTTATACTTTTCAAAAATCGCTGTACCTTCGTCTTGCAAATTTTTGTTTGCGTATTCTCCGTTGATGTCAAAAATCAATTGACCTACTGAAAATTTTGGAGCTCCGCTATCATCAAATGATTTTAAGTTTTCTTCCAATACTTCTTTTTTGCTGTCAGTGATTTTACTTTTTGCTTTTGAAGAAATCTGTGCTGTTGCTTCAATTAATTTTTTTACAGTATTTGATTTACCTGTTCGTGTCATACCAAACAAAGCACTTCTTTTGCCTAACATGTCGGCAGGGTGAATGTAAACTTCTGCTAATTCGGTTTTGCTTTGAAAGCGTAAACTTGAACTGTATCTGACTTTACCAATTGAAAACTCAGTGTCGTTCCCAGGGATTATGTCGGGAGAATCTCTTTGGTTGACAATAAAACCAAGAACATCTTTGTTCACTTTGTAAACGCTGTAATGATGCGATGAATAAAAATTTTCTAAGTCAGCACCGAACTCAACTATACCTGATGCATTTCTATAAAATGTTCCAAGCACTCTACATTCAAGTCCTGAAAAACTGAATTCATATCTTGTGAAATCGTCAAGTTTTGAAATCTTACCTGAGGTTGGCAAATTGTCTTTGTAGTATTCAATCATTGAGCTGATAACTGTACTGTCAGTTGGTAATTTGGCAGGGGCTAATGCTCTTAATAAAATTGCTTCTTCAACTGTTTCTTCGTTGTCGTAAAATGCCAAAAGAAAAGTTCCTTGTGCAATTCCTTTTACTTTTTCCTTGTCATCATCGCATACTAAAACATTTGCTTTGTTGTAGTCCAATGCAAAGGGACGACCAACGAAAAGGTCAGGTTGTTTGCCATGTTTCAAAGGATCAATTGATAGTATGTCTATGATTTTATCTCTTGTGCTCATTTTGATATTTTGACCAAAGGTGAATTTAGATTAGGGTCTTGAAATCTTATTAACGCTTGCTTTACATAGTCCGGTTTTATTTCAAATGATAACCACTTTCGTTTTAATTTCTCTGCACAAAAACCTGTTGTGTTGCTTCCAGAAAATGGATCTAACACTAAATCATTAGAATCTGTAAGAAACTGAATAAAGAAATTCACTAATCCTCCCGACATTCTTGCAGGGTGTGGTGTGATTTTCTTTGCTCTACACTGTGTTAAAAAATAATCATTAGAGTTAGTGTTTGAAAAACTCAATACACTATGAGGCAGTCTAACACTTCTTTCGTGATCCATTTGCTCAAACTCAAAAAAGTTGTGAGCAATACTTCCGCCATTGTTTTTAAGAAACCCCTTTTCACTGATATTGTGTTCGGATGGTCTTTTGCCTGAATTATATTTTTGCCTTTTTATAAGTCTTTCCATGCTTTTGCTGTAAGGTCTCAGAACTTTGCTATTGTCAGCTTTTGGAAAGTCACTTTTTGCAAGCCACCACACGTGAGTATAACTGTCAACCGTTCTTAATCGATTAACAGTTACCCATTGAGCTGGCGAAGGTAATTTTGAAGGGTTATAACAAATAAATTCTTGAATAAGTCTAAGGTTTGCTTTTGGATGTTTTACTAAACCTAATAAACATTCCAGATGCAGTAATGATTGTACTGGCCTTTCTGGCTCCCAAGAATTTCCGATTTCAATTATTAATGAACCATCATCAGTAAGTAAGTCTGAAAGGACGGGAGCTAATTCAGTAAACCATTTTTGATATTCTTCCCCTTTCTCATTTCCATATTTTTTTTTCTTATTCAATGGGAATGGAGGAGATGTGACAATTAAATTTACTTTTCCTCTAAGCTTTTTTTTCATTTCACCACTTAGCAATTCTATTGAGTCGCCAACAATTAATTTACCTTTTTTTGATTTATAAATATTCATATGCAGTAATCAGTCCTCAAAAGTAAAATAATCATGAAAATGGAGATTATAAAAGATCTGGTAAGTAAACTCGGAAGAAAATGGTAATAATAACTTCTAAACTTAAACTATAGAGAATAATTACAGATTTTGAATTAGACATAAAGACGATATTATTTCAACTTGAATATTTTAGCAAATGGAAGAGATTATAAACGGTTAATAGGCCATTCCAAACCTAAATCTACAAAAACAAAAAACGCCAGAATCCCTTCCAGCGCTTTTTACTAAACTTTATTTTTCCCAATAGTCATTTCTAACTATTGATTTTTTCAAAAATTATTTTACGTGAACGGCAAAACCCATTATTGCCATTTCATCTGAACACAAACTCTAAAATAATTCCAGGCAAACCTAAGTCCTTAAGTCCCCTGATTTAATTGCTGTCGCAATAAATCAGGGCAGGCTCAAGTACTTAACATTTATACAGTGAAATTAATCCCCTGCGCTAACGGCAAATCGCTCGAGTAATTAATCGTATTCGTCTGCCTTCTCATATAAATCTTCCAGCTATCAGAACCCGATTCCCTTCCGCCACCTGTTTCTTTTTCTCCACCAAATGCACCACCGATTTCTGCACCCGATGTTCCGATGTTGACGTTTGCAATTCCGCAATCAGATCCTTCAGCAGATAAAAATGCTTCCGCTTCTAAAAGATCACGCGTGAAGATAGATGATGATAATCCCTGCGGAACATCATTCTGCAAAGCAATCGCTTCTTCCATCGATGAATATTTTGTGAGATATAAAATCGGCGCAAATGTTTCTTCCTGCACAATGTGAAAATGATTCTCCGCTTCCATTAAACATGGCACCACATAATTTCCACTCTCATATCCTTCACCACTCAATACATCTCCACCAAAAATAACTTTACCACCTTCTGCTTTTCCTTTTTCAATTGCATTCTGAAAATCTGCAACAGCACCTTTGTCAATCAGCGGACCAACTAATGTCTGCGGATCTAAAGGATGGCCTATACGAATATGTGAATATGCATTTTTTAATGTATCAACAAATTTGTTGTAAATGCTTTCATGTATAATTAAACGACGAGTAGTTGTACAACGTTGTCCTGCTGTTCCTGCTGCACCAAATAATGTTGCACGCAATGCAAGATCAAGATCCGCTTTCTCTGAAATAATAATTGCATTGTTACCTCCTAATTCCAACAGACTTCTTCCCAGTCTCTCACCAACAATTTTACCAACACGTTTTCCAACTCTTGTACTTCCGGTTGCAGAAATTAAAGGAACACGTTTATCAGCAAGGAAATTATCACCCACATATTTTGATCCTCCTGCAACTAAACATAACACACCTTCAGGAACATTATTTTTCTTCAATACATCCTGGATGATTTTATGTGTTGCAATCGAACACAACATTACTTTCGAACTCGGTTTCCAGACCACAACATCACCACACACCATTGCTAACATTGCATTCCAGCTCCACACCGCAACAGGAAAATTAAATGCAGAAATAACTCCCACAATTCCGAGCGGATGATATTGTTCGTACATACGGTGACGCGAACGTTCACTGTGCATGGTCAAACCATAAAGTTGTCGCGATAAACCAACAGCAAAATCACAGATGTCAATCATCTCCTGCACTTCACCTAAACCTTCCTGGTAAATTTTTCCCATCTCGTAAGAAACAAGTCTTCCCAGTGCTTCTTTATTTTCACGCAAAGCATCACCGATCTGGCGCACCACTTCACCACGCTTGGGAGCAGGAACCATTCTCCACTCAATAAATGCTTTTTGTGCGGTTTCTATGATTTTTTCATAATCTTCAGTCGTCGCCTGGCTGATCTTTCCTATCAATGTACCATCCGCAGGTGAATACGATTCTATCATTTCCCCTTTGGTATCCAGCCATTTAGTTCCGGTACAGGCTCCTTTGTTTACCTGTGAAATGCCCAGTTGTTTTAAAGTTTCTTCAATTTTGTAGTCGGCCGCTGTGAGGGTATCCTGTTTCATTTTTTGCTGATTTTTTGCGGTGCAAAGATAAGGATTCTCTTGCGAGGGAAGGGGTGGGAGAGGAGGGAGAGGAGGGAGAGGAAGGAGAGTGAGGAAAGTAGGGAGAGAGAGGTGAGTGGAGAATGTGATTTTACCGATTATTACAGGATTTCCGACTCTGGTAAGGACCTCTTTAGTAATTTGGTATCCCCCAATTCTGAGCTCATGAAACGGAAAATTTTACTCGCAATCTTATTAATCAGTTTTGTATCTGGATATAATGTTTGTCATGCACAGATCGGTATTCTCGGAAAGGTAAAAGATAAAGTGAATGAACGTGCAAATAAAAAAGTGGATGAGAGTATTGATAAAGGTTTAGATAAAGCAGAAGATCCTGCAAAGAAAACTGATGAACAGAAACAGGAAGAAACACCGCAGAATAATTCCGGTGAATCATCATCAGGAAATGCATCTCCGAAATCTGCAACAACAAATACATCTGAAGCAGATACAAAAACTACCATGATTGCTTATGGTAAATATGATTTTGTTCCGGGAACACAGATTATTTTTCAGGATGATTTAACAGGAGAATCCGCAGGAGAATTTCCCTCGAAATGGGATCTCGATGAAGGCAAGACAGAAGTTGCAACGATCGACGGTCAGAATGTAATTGCATTTTTAAATGGAAATTATGCAACGATATTTCCTTACTGGAAAGATAAATCTGATTATCTGCCAGAAGTTTTTTCTGTTGAATTTGACCACTATGTTCCTGAAGGAAGTTATCAGCAGTTTGCTTTGTCATTCCGTTGTGCAAAAGGCGGTGCTGAATATGTTGATAAAGATGATTTCACTTCGTGGATCATCACTGGTCAGTCGGCAACCGCAGGTTCTGCATTCGGAAATTATGTCGGTGAGTACAATAATAAATGGCATCATATCGCACTCTCTTATAATAAGGGAAATGTAAAGATATACAGTGATCAGTATCGCATGTGTATTGCTCCGCATATGAATGGAAATCCATACAATGTTGAATTCGGTTGCATTGCAAATGAGGAACGACCTGTGTACATAAAAAATATCCGCATTGCAGCTGGTGGAGGAAATTTATATCAACGTGTGATGAGTGATGGAAAATTTACAACTCGCGGAATTTTATTTGATGTAAATAAATCAACGATCAAACCACAATCGATGGGATCCATCAATGAAATTTATGCAATGATGAAAGAGCATCCTGAATTGAAATTTGAAATCGACGGACATACAGATGCAGACGGGAATGTTGCAGCTAATCTGAAATTATCGCAGGAACGTGCAGATGCTGTGAAGGCACAATTGGCTTCTATGGGAGTTGATGTTACGCGTTTATCAAGCAAAGGATATGGTTCAGGAAAGCCGGTGAGTCCGAATGATACACCCGAGGGGAAAGCCAATAACCGCAGAGTAGAGTTTATTAAACAGTGATTTTGATGTGTTCGCCCTTATTGTGAAGGTGAATTATATTGTATGCATTATATTGTATAGTGGACTCTCAGAGAGCCGAAGCCGCAGAGCCGCAGACTACTTCGCTGCGCTTCGAAGTCCAAAGGAGGCGTAGACAAGAAAAAGGAAGGTAGTTGAGAAATTGTATTTATAATAAGAACAAGCCTAAAGCCTAAAGCCTATGGCCTATGGCCTAAAGCTTAATGCCTGACAATAATTATACGAAGCAAAAAATAATATTTTACCACTTGAAATTAATCGTACGTTACATAATAATCACATTGCTGTTTGCACTGAATATGCAGACTGCAAATGCGCAATTAGTTGTAACGCCCGGTTTAACTCCAACACAACTGGCAAAGCTGATCGCCGGACAAGGTGTTTCAGTTTATAATGTGAAATATACCGGCAGTCCGAATGCAGAAGGAAGTTTTGGAGCAAGTACAACAAATCTTGGATTGAATTCAGGATTGATCCTTTCAACAGGAGATATTACTGATGCAATCGGTCCGAATGATACATCAAATGCAGGACAGGATCTGATGTTGCCCGGTGATTTGGATCTTGAAAATTTAACAGGAATTATTACTAATGATGCAGCTGTTTTGGAATTTGATTTTATTCCGCAAAGCGACAGTGTTTCGTTCCGTTATGTTTTTGCGAGTGAAGAATATCCTGAATTTGTTTGTTCGAATTTTAATGATGTGTTCGGATTTTTTATCAGCGGTCCCGGAATTGTTGGTGCACCGAATATTGCATTGATACCCGGTGGTTCAAATCCGGTTGCAATAAATACAGTGAACAATGGATCTGTCGGAGCAAGTGTAGGTACTCCGGTTGCTACTTGTGGTCTTGGTGATTCAGCATATTATGTAGATAACACAAACGGACCCGGAATACAATATGATGCATTTACAACTGTGTTTGTGGCAAAATCAAAAGTGCAGCGTTGCGAAATTTATCATATGAAAATTGCAATTGCAGATGGAACTGACGGATGGCTCGATTCAGGAGTGTTTCTTGAAGCAGGAAGTTTATTCTCTACACCAATTGTTGAAGCAGGAAATGATGCAGCATTTTGTAAAGACGCAAACAATGTTTTACTGGGAGGTCCACAAACTGCAGGCTGGACCTACAGCTGGACACCTGCAACAGGATTGAGTGATATAAATATTGCAAATCCGACATTGACAATTTCAAATGCAACTTCATCACAGGTAATATATTATTATGCAGTTTCTGCAACTGACGGAACATGTACATTGCATGATACAGTTGAAATTACTTTAAATCCGATTCCTTCTTCTGCATTTATTTCGAGTGTTACTGCATGCAGTCGTCAGCCGTTTAATGTAATTTATACTGGTGGTGCAATTCCTGCTGCAACATATAACTGGAATTTTAACGGAGCAGGAATTACAACTGGAACAGGACAGGGTCCGTACCTGCTTACCTATCCTTCAAAAAGTAATCTTCCCATATCCCTCACCGTTATACAATATGGTTGCCCTTCAACAACAACTTATGATACGGTTCCGATTCTTGAAACTCCTGTAAGTTCATTTGCAAGTCCTGCAGGCGTTTGTACAAATGAATTGCTGAATGTAAATTTCACGGGAACAGGTGGTGCAGCTGCAACATTCAACTGGAATTTTGGTGGAGGATCAGTTGTTTCAGGAAGTGGATCTGGTCCTTATCAGTTAAAATATCCAACTGGACAAACAGCAACAATTACATTGATTGTCCGCGAAAATAATTGCCAGGATACAAGTAAAGCAGATGTTGTAGTGACAAATTATCCTGTTGCATCATTTGCCTTACCACCTGTTACGTGCACGGATAATTCTGTAAATGTTTTCTTCAATGGAACTGTTGGTCCTGCTGCAACATACAACTGGAATTTTGGAAATGCACAGATTGCAGGCGGAAGTGGAGCAGGACCATATAATGTTTCATGGACTACACAACAAAGAGATTCCGTAAAAATGATTGTGAGTGATAATGGATGCAGAGATACCATTCAGAATTATATCAATGTATGGCAGCAACCTGTCGCAACCTTGATTGATCCGACATCTATTTGTGCAGAGTCAGTCGCGCCCATATTTTTTAACGGAATTGCAGCAAATACTTCTGTCTTTACCTGGAATTTCGGTACGAATAATACTGTAAGCGGATCAGGAAATTCTTATGATGTGATTTATCATAATGCGGGTGTGCAATACCTGAGTGTGGATGTAAACAATAATGGCTGCAGAGATATATTTTATGACACGATAACAGTTTATCCAAAACCCGTTGCTGCATTTTCTGTAGCAAATATCTGCGAGGATATTCCGGTTTCATTTAATAATATCAGTTCTGGTAATGGAGGAACATTAAATAATTATCATTGGGATTTCGGTGATAGCACACCTGCATCTGTTGATTCTGCTGCTTCTCATGTTTTCGCAGATTTTGGTTCATACGATGTGCAACTTTATGTAATAACAACGGATGCTTGTCGCGATACAATTGAACACACAATAAATATTTTTGAAAAACCTCTAGCAGATTTTACAACTGACACAGTTTGCCTGGATGCGGTTACACATCTCAAAGATTTAAGTTCGGTGCAGACAAGTACAATTAATTCCTGGAAATGGATGACAGGTACAGGAGATTCGCTCATTGCATTTCCAATGAATTTTACTTATCCAATTGCAGGATCAATTAATTCATCATTGATTGTAAAAACTGTTCAGGGATGTTATGATACCGTGCAGCATCCTGTAAGAATCTGGAATTTACCAGTTGCAGATTTTACAACTGTCAATCCGGATGGATGTACTCCTGTTATGACGGAATTCAAGGATAAAAGTACTTCTGCAGACGGAATAGTGACGCATTGGTTGTATGATTTTGGTGATCATTTTAAAGATTCAATCAATAATACTTCTCATTTATATATTGAACCGGGTACTTACGATGTTAAACTTGCTGTAACGAGTAATTATGGTTGTGCAGATGATACAACAGTATTACGTGCAATAGAAATTTATGCAAATCCTGTAGCAAATTTCAGGTATGCTCCCGAAACCCCGGATATGTTTATGACCGATATCTTTTTTGATAATAGGTCGGAGCGTGCAGATTATAATGCCTGGACATTTGGTGATGGAAAATTATCAGATGATGTAAATCCGGTTCATCACTATAAAAATCCCGGAACATATACGATTACATTAATTGTAACAACAGATGATGGTTGTGCGGATACCTTATCTGAAATTATTTTGATTAAAGATGTCTATGCGATTTATGTTCCGAATGCATTTACTCCTGATGGTGATGGTATCAATGATGTGTGGCAGATCATGGGAACCGGATTGCAGGATATGCAATACTATTTATACAACCGATGGGGAGAATTAATTTTTAGTGGTGATCTTGCACATAATTCATGGGATGGTACTTTTAAAAATACTGAATCTCCGCAGGGAACTTATGTTTACAAAATTCGTGTAAAAGATATTCTGCAAAAAACACACGATATTGCGGGGAGAGTGACGTTGATACGATAAAGGGCGCTACGGATTACGAATTGAGTCGAATTTTTACGGAAGATAGTTTTCGTTCATTCGATTGTCTCCGGAGGAGACACATGAATTAGAATTATTGTAACCTAAATACGCCTCGCAGGTTTTGCTTTAGCAAAACCTGCGAGGTTGTGTAGTGGATGATTTGTTGTTACAGTAATGCCACCCGTTCCGGGTTGAACTAACTGATTCGACTAGATTCGTAATTTGTAAATTCGTTCCTTATCCGTAATCCGTAGCAATTACCTCATTTAATAAAGAGTAATTGTATACGAATACGAAAACTGATCTCCCGGCATCAGTGTCTGTATTCCCTTCTTATTAATCAACTGCTGATCACTATTCTCATCATCTGCAATTCCAAACCAGGGTTCTATACAAACAAAATCTCCACCTTTCGCCGACCATAATCCTAAATACGGACAATTATTCAGATCAAAACAAATTCCATGATTATGTTTTTTGCTTTTGATGCTGATGGAATTTGATTTCAGTTTTTTAAAGATCAATGCATCCTCATTAAATAATTCGCGGTTGATTGCAATCTGCGCCGACTGATTTAAAAATGGTTTGGTCTGCGATGCGATCAATCCATTATTTAATAAAAATCTCTCTGCATTTTCATTCTTGTCAAACTCGAGATAATAATCATCATAATTATCTTCTTCTTTCAGCGGAACTTTAAATGCGGGATGTGCGCCAACAGAAAACAGAATTTTATCGCTTCCGTTATTTTCTACAATGTAGGTGATCATTAATCCGTCCTCCTTCAATGCATATTCAATTTCAAAAATAAAATGAAAAGGAAAAACTGAATGAGTGGTATCATCATCCATTAATCGAAACACTAACCTGTTCGGGCCTTCTTCTATCAGTGAAAAATTCTTTTCTCTTGCGAATCCGTGTCTTGGTAAAGTATATGATTTTCCGTTGTGAAAATATTTATTGTCTTTAAGCTGACCAACAATTGGAAACAACACCGGTGCATGTTTGGGCCATGCTTCACCTGCCTGCCATAAATATTCGAGATTATTTTTTTTATTGTAGAGGCTGCATAATTCAGCACCCATTGGTTTTACTGCAATACGTACGTGATCGTTTTCGAGAGTGAGCATAATCTAAAATTAATATTCTGCTAAGATAAGAAAGCCAATCGCAATTCGCCACTTGCCGCACGCTGAATCTAAAACGTGTTCCGGTGAATTTGCTAAGGCAAATTCCCCGGAACAGGATAGTGGTTGCGCGAACCCCAGCTTGAAAGCTGAGGATACAAGCACAAAATGTTATTCGTTTCTTGTTGTAAAATAAACTTAAAGTCAGTTGATAACATCGCTCCGGAATATTATTTTTTGTTTACTGATATCATAGTTTAAAACTGGTGATAACATCGCTTCGTAAAAATAAATCCGAAGGATTATAATATAAATATCCCCGGATGCAATCCGGGGTAGCGGGATGTTATATTTCCAATCCTGAAAGGATTGAATAGATTTTGCTTACTGAAATGTATTCTGTAGTTTTAAAAAAGTTTTATCTAGTGTAAATACTCAATTCAATCACTACGTGATTGGAACATGATCGCATCACACCCCGCATTTCATGCGGGGATATTTAAATTCAATCCCTCAGGGATTAAGAAAATCAAAATCACAACTGCGTAGCAGTTAAAGATAAATTCTGAATTCTGAATTCTGAATTCTGAATTCTGCATTCTACATTCTTAATTCTGCATTCTGCATTCTAAATTCTGCATTCTAAATTCTGCATTCTGAATTACCCCTGCGGCTCTGCGGTTCTGCGGCTCTTTGACTCTGAATAAAGCCCCATCAGAACCTTCTCCGGTGTGAACGGCGCCGATATCGGCAACTCTGCATCCGGATTAAAAGCAAGCACTGCATCACGAATTGCAAAATATGCTCCGATGCCATACATCAGTGGTGGTTCACCAACTGCTTTGGAATTAAAAATTGCTTTTTCACTTCCCGGAGTTTCCAGCGCATGAATAATAATTTCTTTTGGAACAGAATAAATATCCGGAACTTTATATGTGCTTAATGCATTCGTTAAAAGTTTTCCATCTTTATTATACAACACTTCTTCCATCGTCATCCAACCAATTCCCTGTACAATTCCGCCTTCAATCTGACCACGGTCGATAATTGTATTCATACTTTTTCCGAAATCATGCACCACTTTCACAGAATCAAAAGAATAAATTCCACGCAGACAATCAACTGTTACTTCAAATACAGAAGTACCATAAACATGATAGGCAAATGGTTCTCCTTTTTCTTTTGTTCCGTCGAAATGAATACCCGGTGTTGCATAATGTGCAGATTCCGATAAACTCTCGCGGTTCAGATAACAACTCATCACAAGTTTTGACCAGTTCAGATTCGAATGAACACCGTTGATATAAACAAACTCATCTTTGATTTCAATTTCATTTTCTGTTCCGCTCAATTCTATCGCTGCACGTTTTTTTAATCTTGCAAGAATAGCTTTGCACGCAAGTTCCGTTGCTTTTCCATTTAAATCTGCAGTGGCACTTGCTGCGGAAGGAGAAGTATTCGCCACTCTTGTTGTATTGGTGGATTCTATTCTTACTCTTGAAGGATCAATTGAAAAGATGGATGCTGCAACCTGTAACATTTTTGTGTTTACTCCCTGTCCCATCTCTACTGCACCTGTGCTGACAGCAACGCTTCCATCTGTATAAACATGTACCAATGCGCGCGCCTGGTTCATCAGTGTTTTGGTAAAGGAAATTCCAAAACAAATCGGCATTATTGCAATTCCTTTCTTGACAAATTTATTTTTACTGTTAAAAGATTTTGCTTCAGCTTTTAATTTGTCCGGATCAAATTGCTTTTTCGTATTGTCCCAGCAATTTTGTGCTTCGCATCCTGTTGTTGTTTGTCCGTAATGAAACAGATCGCCGTTCTTTAAAAGATTTTTTTCCTGGATAACCGCTTTATCAATTTTTAAAATCTCCGCAGTTTTCGCAATTGCAGCTTCTATCACAAACATTCCCTGCGGACCACCAAAACCTCTGAATGCAGTATTCGGCGGTACATTTGTTTTACAACTGTATGCTGTCACTTTTGCATTTGGTAAATAATAAGTATTGTTGGCATGAAACAATGTTCTTTCCAATACAGCAGGAGATAAATCTGCAGCAGCACCTGCATCCTGGTAAAATGTTGTTTCGTATGCAAGTATTTTTAAATCTTTATCAAAACCAATTTTAAAATCTGAAGTATATGGATGACGTTTACCTGTCATGCGCATATCTTCCATGCGATGTAAAATACATTTCACATGACGATTTGTATGCATGCTGGATAATGCAGCAACGATCGCCCATGTTGTAGCCTGATCTTCTTTACCACCAAAACCTCCACCTAATCTTGTTACATCCACTTCAATTTTATTCATCGGAATTCCAAGAACTCTTGCTGTAGTTCTTTGCACTGCAGTTGGTCCTTGTGTAGAAGAATAAATTTTTATTTTACCATTCTCCTGTGGAACTGCGTATGCACCTTGTGTCTCTATATACAAATGTTCCTGTCCGCCTGAATCCGCTCTTCCCTCAATAATATGTGCACAGTTTTTCCATGCAGTATCACTATCACCTATCTGAAAAGTACGTGGAGGCATGATCAGTTTATTTTGTCTTGCTGCTTCACGCGGATCAGTTATAACTGGTAATTGTTTGTATTCTGCTTTGATTTTTTTTACAGCTGCATGTCCTGCTTCTTCTGATTTTGCAATGACAATCGCAACTGGCATTCCGCAAAAATCTACAGTATCTTCTGCTAGTAAAGGTTCATCAGGAATAATACCGCCAATCTGGTTATCGCCGGGAATATCTTTATAAGTAAGAATTTTTACAACTCCTTCACTTGCCAGTGCATCTTCCAGTTGCAATGAAACTATTTTAGCATGTGCAAATGGAGAATCATACACTGCAGCAAACAAAGTTCCTGCTGTCATTGGAATGTCATCCACATAAATGGATTCGCCGCGGGTATGTGTTTTTGAATCTATATTTTTCATCACGCAATCCCCTTTAATAATAAATTCTCCGGTTGAATTGTATCAGGAAATAATTCAATAAAATGTGCAAAGAATAATTGTCGTGATAATAAAGTTTTATATGCTGCCGCGCCACGTGCATCTGAAATAGGTTTGATTTCTTCTGTCAGGATTTCAGCAGCGGATCTGATTGTTTCATCATTTAATATTTTTCCTGATAAATAAGCAGATGTTTTATGTAGATATAACGGATATGCAAAAACACCTCCCGCCGATACATTTGCATTTTCAATCTTGTTATTATTTAATCTGAAACTGATCGCTCCGTTTGCACTCGCAATATCAAGATTAGTACGTTTACTTACTTTTTCAAAATTGAAATGAAAATTAGTATCCGGTGCATCAAAAATAATTTCCGAGATAATTTCATTTTCTTTTTTGTCGAGTGTCTTATAGCCTTTATAAAAATCTTTCAGATAGATAGTTCTTGTTTGTTGATCCTGTTTCAAAGTAATCTCCGCATTCAGTGCAAGAAAAAAAATGGTCATATCACCTATGGGAGATGCATTCACAAAATTTCCTGCAATGGTGGCCATATTCCTGATCGGAGTAGAGGACACAAGTTTGAGATATTTCTGTAATTGTGGAAATAAAGTATTCATCAGATCACTTTTTCGTATATCCTCCACCGTTACACTTGCACCGAGATGAATTTTATTTCCTTTCTGTTCAATATTTTTAAGCGATGATTCATCGAGAAGAAAATTTATTGAAGCAGATGTCATACTGTCATGTCGCTGAACATATAAATCAGTTCCGCCACCAGTATTGATTGAAGGAGTTTGTTCGCTCTGATGTCTTGTTAAAGCAGCCAGACGTTTTGGAATATTTGTAAAATATGATGGAATGAATTGCTGATCAACCAGCCATTGCAAGGTGTTTTTATTATCTCTTGCGGATAATTGTTTTGCAAGTGTTGTTGCTGCTCTTTCGAGAGATTTATAACCTGTGCATCTGCAGATATTTCCATCCATCGCAGCAATTGCATTTTCAGAGGTTGCAGAATTTTTATCTAAACAAAATCCGGTTAACGACATTACAAAACCAACCGTGCAAAAACCACATTGTGTCCCGCCTTCTTCCACGATCGCCTGTTGTACCGGGCTTAATTCTTTTAAATTTATTCCTTCAACAGTAACAATATGTTTTCCCGCAGCATTACCAACCGGCATTAAACAGGAAGTCATCGATTTGTAGGATACTTTATCTTCTTTTAATTCTCCGACAAGCACCGTGCATGCTCCACAATCACCTTCCCGGCACCCGATTTTTGTCCCTTTCAGATTCTCATGATAGCGGATAAAATCCAGCATGACCATTCCGGGAGCAAGATCTGTTTTTATTGTTTGATTATTCAGTATGAATTCCGTCATTGATTTTTTTACTCTCTACATAATTTTCAGAGTCGTAAAAATACTAAAATCTACTGAGCACTTTGATTAGCCCTGTTGCGTAAATAGTCAATAAATTAACAAACCAATAAACCCCTAAACCAATAAACTAATAAACCCATATACATACCAATTAGTCCTTACACTTCCTTATTTTCGTCAGCCTATATTTATGGACAATCTTATATTAAGTGAAATCAATATTTATCCCGTGAAATCATTGGGTGGTATTTCGCTTTCATCTTCAATGACTTTGAAACGTGGTTTGCAATTTGACCGCAGATGGCTGATCGTGGATAAGAATAATGTTTTTATTACTCAGAGAGAATATCCTTTGATGGCACTGATCGCAACTTCATTAAATATTGATGGAATTGTGCTCACTGATAAAAGAAATCCTTCAAATTATTTTACTCTTCCTTTTGAAGTAAATGAAGGCAATGCATTTGATGTGGTGATCTGGAATGATACTGTAAAAGCAGTCCACTGGAATGCTGATGCGGATAAATGGATCAGCGATTTTCTGGGAGATGATTTTCGTTTCGTATACATGCCTGAATATTCTGAAAGAAAAGTAAATCCTAAATTCAGAATCAATGATGAAATTGTAAGTTTTGCAGATGGTTATCCTTTTATGGTAATCGGACAGGAATCATTAAATGAACTCAATCGCAGACTGGAAATCCCTTTACCGATGAATCGTTTTCGTCCGAGTTTTGTATTTACCGGGGGAAACGCATTTGCCGAAGATCATTGGAAAATAATTAAAATAGGGAATGCAGAATTTCGCGGTACGAAACTTTGTGAACGTTGTCCGATTACAACCACAAACCAGGAAACTGCGGAACGTGGGAAGGAACCATTAAAGACGCTTGCAACATTTCGTGCTGTACAGCAACGCATTTTATTCGGACAAAATTTTGTGTCGGTGAAAGAAGGACAGGTGAAACTTGGAGATAAAATAATTGTGCAGGAGACTGCTGATTTCTGGCCGGCGGATGAATAATGTGAAAAATAATTTTCTGCGGATAACTGCATTATGGGCATTCAGTGAAGCATTTCTGGGAGGAATTTTACATGCTTTCCAGTTTCCGTTTACCGGATTGTTTTTATCCGCATTTGCTGCAATCTGTATGTCGGCAATTGCAATTAAAGATTATAAAAGAGGAAGGTTATTAAAAGCGACTCTTCTTGTTTTGATTGTAAAAGCGATGTTAAGTCCGCATACACCGGTCACTGCATATTTTGCAGTTGGATTACAGGGATTGTTTGCTGAAATTATTTTTTCGGTTGGAATAACTTACAGGATCGCATCATTTTTACTGGCAATATTTACATTGATGCAGTCTGCATTTCAGAAATTAATTATTCTCACAGTATTATTCGGAATGGAATTCTGGAAAGCAATTGATGAGTTTCTGAACTCTGTGCTGACAATATTTGGAGTGGTAAATTATTCACAAAGTCTTGTAATGATTTATCTCGGAATTTATTTGCTGATGGGAATTCTTACCGGGATTTTTGCTGCGCGATTGCCGGATTTATTATCAACTGTTCCACAAGAAGCTTTACATTTTGAGAAGATAAATATTGAAGTAACAGAAAAACAAAACCGGCGGATGAGGTTTTTAAAAAACCCATTGTTCTGGTTGATGTTTATCTTTTTATTATTTGCTCTTTATCAGGCTTACTCAGGTGGCGATTTATTCGTGTTTGCAAAAAGTAAAGCCGGACAACTGGTGATTCGGGCAATTTTAGTTTTGGGTTGCTGGTATTATTTTATCTCACCACTATTACTGAAATTATTTAAGAACTGGATCAGTAAAAGAAAATCCAGGCTGACAATGGATGTAGAAGAAATTCTGAACCTGCTACCGGAAATCAGATCCATTGTTGGTTTTGCATTTCAAAAAACATCAGGAAATAATATTTTGAAAAGAATAAAAAAAATAATTGCCATTATATTTTATCTTTTATTAAATCCCGGAAATGAGAGTTAAAATTCTGCATGGTGAAATTCATTCCGGTAAAACCACTTACCTTGAAAAATTCTGTAAAGAAAATTCAGCAGCCGGAATTCTCTCGCCTAAGATTGATGGATTAAGATATTTTAAAGATATATCATCAGCAGAAATTTGTATGTTGGAAGCCTCCGAAAACGAAACGGAAATATTTTCCATCGGACGATTTCGTTTTTCAAAAAGTGCATTTCAATGGGCAGAGGAAAAAATTAAAAATGCAATTATATCTCAGCCGGATTATTTAATTATTGATGAGATTGGTCCGCTGGAATTGAAGGGAGAGGGGTTTGCAGAGATATTGAATGATGTTATTGAAAATAAAAATTCAGAAATTAATGCGTTATTGCTCGTGATCAGAAATAGAGCAGTGGAAGAAGTGATGAAGAAATTTGGTATGAAGAGGTTTGATGTTGAGATGAAAGATGTGAAATAACTCCGGTAATAGTGAAGGCCTCACCCCAACCCTCTCCTAAGGAGAAGGAGTTTGATTTCGCTCTTCAAACATTTTCAGGTATGGTTAGTCAATTTCTGCAATTGAAAAAAAGCGAAGGGGCGCAGCGACTCAAAAATACAATTGTGAATTTATAATTTCTAATTGTGAATTGAACTTCCTTGCGCAATCCAGTTCCCGATCAGCTCTCTTTCTTCCTCTGTAATTCCGGTTTTATTTCCCTGAGGCATTGTTTTCGTCTGCACAGCACGCACTAAGATTCTGTCAGCATGTTTTGCAATTTCTTCAGGTTTGTCAAACATAATTCCGTTCGGTGCAACTTTCTGAACATCATCCGTTGGTTTTGCAGAATGACAACTGATGCAGCGTTTCTGAAAAATGGGTTGTACTTCGGCAAATGAAACTTTTTTATTGGATGTAGTGATGGATTTTGGAGTAGTAACAATCGCAAGTGCAATTAAAATTATTGCTGCAGTCGGAATCATCCAGATTGCATTTTGTCCTTTCTCATGCAGATTAATATAATGACGCACTGCAACACTTGCCAATGTTAATCCTGCAAGAATTATCCAGTTGTAGGGATGTCCGAATGTTGCCGGAAAGTGATTGCTGATCATAACAAAAATTACGGGCAGTGTAATATAATTGTTATGCAATGAACGCAGTCCGGCAAATTTTCCAAGTGAAGGATCAACAGGCTGATTTAGTTTTGCTGCACGGACCAAAGCTTTCTGTGAAGGAATGATTACAAAGAATACATTGCCAACCATAATTGTTCCGAGCAATGCACCAACATGCATGAATGCTGCTCTTCCGCTTAAATAATGACTCAGAATAAATGCAAGAAGTGTTACAATTGCAAATCCTGTTACCGCAAAAGTTTTTTTATGATGAATCAATGCTGATTTACAAAGCAGATCGTAAATGATCCATCCTGCTATCAATGCTGATAAACCAATTACCACTGATTTAAACGGAGTGATATCTGCAACAGCAGGATCCACCATAAATGCACCTGCATTCATATAATACACCACAACGAGCAGCATGAATCCGGTAAGCCAGGTGAAATATGCTTCATATTTAAACCAGTGTAAATGTTTGGGTAAAACCGGTGGAGCTGATTTATATTTCTCTACATAATAAAATCCTCCGCCATGAATAGCCCATAAATTTCCTGCTAATTCATCCCTTAAATTTTCAGTTCTGTTTAAACTATTTTCTAAAAAAATAAAATAAAATGAAGCACCGATCCATGCAATACCGAAAACAACATGTGCCCAGCGGATGATTAAATTCATCCAGTCGGCGAGATGTGCTTCTGCATGAAAAACAGATGCGGTTTTATAAACTGTAAACACAAAAAGGAATCCGATAAAAGAAAAGAAGAGGAGATTTCTGTAAACACGAAGATCTTCTGATGCTTCATCTGCATCAACAGAATTTCCTTTAATAATTTTTGCAGATGATTTTTTAAATGCAACTCTCACAAAATTCCATGCAATGAAAAGCAGTGCAATGCAAATGATACAGATATAATCGTTGTTGCTGAATTTTATGGATACATCCATCGCGACGAAAATAAAGAAAAGCCACCTGCTTCCCGCCACCCGCCACCTGCTGCTTACTTAGAATTACAAGAACTTCAATTTCTATATAAACTTCTGAACGTGCAAACCGGAACCCTAAACTTTAAACGTGAAACCCAGAACCCTAAACCTAAAACCCGGAACGTGAAACGTGAAACCCGAAACTTTTTTCATCTTCAGATGCAACTGTTTTTCCTATATTTCCATCTATGGAATTATCCAGCAGGTTAGAAATGACAGATGAGCAACTGGTACTAGGATGCCTGAAACCCGATGCTGCCGCTCAGAAATCATTATATGACCGGTTTTCACGAAAGATGTTCGGGGTATGTCTCAGATACTCAGAGAGTCGCGAGGAAGCTGAAGACCTTCTGCAGGATGGGTTTCTGAAAGTATTCATGAACCTGAGTTCTTATAAAGGCACAGGATCCCTGGAAGGCTGGATCCGCAAAGTGGTGGTAAATGTGGCCATCGAGAATTTCAGAAAACAGAAAATTACCTGGTTAAGTACGGAAATCATCGATTCAGAAAGTGCAGATGATGACATTTCAGGTAAAATGGAAGCCAAAGAAATTCTGATGCTGATTCATGATCTGCCAAAAGGATTCAGAACAGTATTTAACCTTTATGCTATTGAAGGTTACACACACAGGGAAATAGGAGTGCTGCTAGGTATCTCTGAAAATACCAGTAAATCACAGTACTCGAGAGCAAGAGCCCAGCTCGCAGAAAATATAAACAAGCATTACCAGCAGGACGCTGTCAGATAAATGAACAAACTGGAACAACAACTGAAAGATTCTTTTGATCACTTCGAACCCGAAGTGAATCCTTCAGTATGGGATAATATCCAGGCTCAGCTTCCTGCATCAGCACCACTTTCAACTGATATCACTTCTTCAGTAACAAATTCAGGTAAAGGACTTTTCGGACCAGCAACCGGCTGGATTGCCGCAGCTGCAGTAGTGCTTACTGCAGGTGTAATAGTTTGGAAATTAAACAGTCAGGATACACAAGACCCGGATAACAGGACACACACGGTTACAACTCAGCCGATCCCCAAAACTGATATCCCGATTGAAAGCAATGAAAATCCCGCCGTACTTATCCCTGCTAATCCTAAGGAAAACGGGAAACCCGCTGTCGTTAAAACGGAACAGGCAACTGTTGCTTCTGACTTCAGCGGGCATTCTTCAATCGTATCACAGGAGTTAAATACTCAGAATTCTGAAAATGAGAAAACCTCTTCTTCAACAACTGAAAAACTTAGTGAAGAATTGAATTCTTCGAGAATAAATCCGGCTCCGGCGAAACCTTCAGCTGAAAAAAATACAGGTACTTCATCGTCTCCAAATTCCGGAGAATCAACAAGTCAGAATAATCTAACTGGTTCAAAAGCTACAATTATTACAAAAGCCGAACCTGCCCTGATGGTAAATTCCCGCTGCGGATTTGCTCCGTTAATGGTTGCTGCAATGACTAATATCGACGGTCATTTATGTGATTATGACTTTGGTGACGGAACTGTAAGTAAAAATGTTGTCAGCGCAAATCATAGCTACAGCGAACCCGGAATTTATAAACTGACCTGTAATACAGGAGATAAAACCCTGGAAACTACAATAGAAATCATTGGCAGGATCAATACTGTTTTCAGTCCTAATGGCGATGGAGTGAATGACGTTTTCAGCGTAGGCGGTCAGGGAGTAAAAACAGCAGTCATGAAAATTTATGATCGCGCCGGTAAACTTTTATTTACAGGCAGCGGACAACTTGTAAGCTGGGACGGCAGGATTAACGGAGCTGTTCCCGCAGAGACAGGAACTTATATTTATGATATATTTGCCACCTCTGAAAGCGGGGTTACAAGTAAACAAAAAGGCATAATCAACCTCTTCAGATAAACATATCGAAACCAATCAATAACATGAAAAAAATAATTACTCTGTTTGCCATGTTGCTTGCGATGTTCACATTGAAACCTGAACAATCAAAAGCTTCTCACGTAGCAGGTGCTGACCTGACTTATTCTCCAACAGGGAACCCGAATGAATTCCTGGTAAGACTAAAAGTTTACAGGGATTGTAATCCATCATCATCAACATTATTAACAACAGCTGATATCTGTTATTCATCACTCAGTAATAACTTTTCGCAATCCGTTACTGCAAATGAAGTATCGATAACAGCAGTTCCATCGTCAATTTGCGTAAATGCATCTCCCGGTAATTGTTCTCAGGCAGGCGGACCTGGTGATACAGAAGAGCATATTTATGAAACCACAATTACATTGCCTTTCCAGTCTGCTGACTGGATATTTGCATGGGAATTATGTTGCAGGAATGCAGCAATTACAACACTTGTTGATCCTGATTTACAAGGATTGTATGTGGATGCTCGCCTTGATAATATAATAGCTCCAACAAATTCATCACCTGTTTTTACCAGTCTGGCGTTTTCACGTTTCTGTGTTGGTAATGCATTCAATTATGAACAAGGTGCAACGGATGCTGATGGTGACTCATTAGTATTCTCACTCACAGGTGCAGAAGATGCAACAGGTGGATGTCCTTATTCTCCATTTTTTCTTGAGTATAAATCTCCATTTGATTCATTGAATCCACTTTCTTCATCAGTTCCAATTACCATTGATCATAATACCGGTACAATTTATTTCGTCACTTCACAAGTAGAAGTTGCCATTATCTGTGTGAAGGTTGAAGAGTTCAGAAACGGCGTAAAAATCGGACAGGTTAAACGTGATATCCAGGTAAAAGTGGTTTCAAATTGTAATCCTGTTATCCCTGCATGGCCTTCGGGAATTATTGGTGGTGGAACTTCTACAGGTGGATACCAGTTGGAAACATGTAATGAATATTCAATCATACTTCCGTTAAATTCAACTTATCCTATTCAATGTGCTTCTGCAATTCCTTCGGATTTCCGTACATACAGTCCGTTTAATATTCCAAATCCGGTTGTTGCTGTTGCTCCTATCAATTGTACTAATGGATTAACGGATTCTTTATTAATCACATTTTTACATCCATTATCTGCCGGTGTTACTAAACTCTGGTCGAAAAAAGGATTTGATGGAAATACGTTCCTCGGAGAATGCGGATTTGAATTAGCAGATTCACAGGATACCGTTTATATTTATGTTGATACTACAGTTGTTACTCAGCTTGTTCCCCAGATTGATTCTGTTGGATGTATCTTCAATAATTTCTCTCCTTATTTATCCGACAGTGTGTATTGTCATACAGTAAATGTTGACGGATCAGATTTCATATTATATGATGCAACAGGTGCAGCATTTCCGATTGCATCAGCTTATCCATATTGTGATCCGAACGGTATTAAAACAAATCAGCTGCTGATCAATATGGCTGGTAATGTATCAGGAGTTTCTCCATACTATCTTGTTGTAAGCAATGCATTGCTGGATGGAAATACATTAGCAGATGATTGCGGAAGATATGTACTCGCAGGCGATACAATCGCAATTCTGTACTCTAACAATAAGATTTATGTAAACCTGGGTGCTGATCAGAATGTTTGCAGAGGTGCAAGTAATCCAGTAATCAATGCAGGAATCAGCGGTTTAACTTACCAGTGGTATAACAGCTCCGGAATTATTCCTGGTGCAACTTCTGAATCACTTACTGTTATTGCAAGTGGTACTTACATTGTCCAGGTTACTAATGGTCCTAACTGCGGAGGTTCAGATACAATTGTTGTTACTATTGTAGATAATCCAACTGATAATCTTCCAGCAGATATGACTCAGTGTGTAAATGATCCGATTCCAACTTTCAATGCCGGAAACGCAGGTGCTACATACCAGTGGTATCAGAATGGTATTGCATTACCAGGAGAAACAAATCAGACTTATACTCCTGCAACAGGTGTTGTCGGTGCAAATACTTACAGCGTACTCGTAATTAATGCAGGAATCTGCGCAGCAGAATTTGATGTACAGTTTAATACATTCAGTGCTTTCCCTGTAAATGTTTTAACTGATGCATCAGCATGTAATGGTTCAACGTATCCGCAACTTGATGCAGGTGCTCAGGCAGCTACTATTGGTTTACAATGGTATCGCAATGGTAATTCTCTTCCGGGACAAACAGGACAATTCTTTACTCCATCAACAGCTGGTACTTATAGTGTAACTGTAGGAACAGGTGCTTGCGCATCAAACAGCTCAATGGTATTTACTGTGGTTGATTTACCGGTTGTTTCTTTAAGCAATGCAAGTGTGTGTAATGGTGATCCGATCCCGACATTAGATCCGGGAGCTACAAGCGGAGCAACTTATCAGTGGTTCCAGGATGGCAATATGTTACCTGGTGAAACAAATCAAACTTATACTCCAACTGTTGCAGGTGTTTATTCTGTTGACGTAACTGTTCAGCCGGGTTGTACATCAACTGCTTCAATGACATTGAATATCGGATCAGGTCTTTTATTCTCAGTTAGCGATGCAAATGTTTGTACTGATCAGTCAGCTACACTCGCGGTTACCATCAGTGCTGATACTTATCATTGGTCTACTGGTGCTACAACATCTTCTATCAATGTTGCGCCTGGTGTTGGTGGTACGTATATCGTTACCGTTACTTCAGGATCATGTTCATCATCTGATACCGCAAAAGTTATTGTATCATCATATCCTGCTGCTCCTGTTGTTACCTGCAGCCTTAGTGAAACTGGTCCTAAATTCCTTTATACTTGGACAGCAGTAAGCGGAGTAACCGGTTATGAAGTAAGCGAAGACAACGGAGCAACCTGGGCTGCCGCAAACGTTCCGAACGGTCCGGAATCGCATTCAACAAATAATGCAGTTTCAGGATTCCTTGTAAGAGGTATCGGCTCAGGAATTTGTGTTCAGGGTTATTCATCTGAACCAACAGCCTGCCAGGTTACACCTTACAATATCATCACTCCTAATGCTGATGGACTGAATGAATATTTCGTAATTGAGAATATCGAACAATATGCAAATAACACTGTACAGATCTTTAATCGCTGGGGTAAAGAAGTTTATACCGGTGATGGATATAACAACGGCAGTGTGAAATTTACAGGAAGCGATTTACCCGAAGGCACTTACTACTATATCATTAATCTGAACCAGGAAGGCAAAGGTCCGCTTACCGGTACAGTTTCGATCTACAAGTAATCCGATCCAACAATTAAAAGAGCCTTGCAGTTTATGCTGCAGGGCTTTTTTATTTCAACTGGATTTGATCCGAGAGATTTTAATCTCGGAAAATGTATGCAATTTTGCAGCGCTTAAATGAAGGGCTGTCACCTGTTACTGAAGCAACCATTATTATGAAAGTTATTGATCATCTTAACCAGGCAAAAGGAAAAACACTTTTCAGTATTGAAATACTTCCTCCTCTGAAAGGGAAAAGTATTAATTCAATTTATGAGGCGATAGATCCTTTGCTGGAATATAAGCCATCGTTTATTGATGTAACATATCATCGCGAAGAATACGTTTATAAAAAACGAGCCGGTGGATTTCTGGAGAAAATCACTGTAAGAAAACGCCCGGGAACTGTTGGTATTTGTGCTGCTGTGATGAATAAATACCGAATTGATGCAGTTCCTCATATTATTTGTGGAGGATTTTCTAAAGAAGAAACCGAAAATGCATTGATTGATCTTTCTTTTCTTGGAATTGATAATGTGTTATTACTGCGAGGTGATTCAATAAAAACAGAAGGTGCATTTACTCCTGAGACAAATGGAAATGCCTATGCTTCAGATTTAATTGAACAGGTGGTGCACATGAATAAAGGAAAATTTATTGATGATGACGTACTCGATGCCGAACCAACAAATTTCTGTATTGGTGTGGCAGGGTATCCTGAAAAACATTTTGAAGCTCCAAATCTTCAGACTGATTTGAATTACCTGAAACAAAAAGTTGATGCAGGTGCAGAATATATCGTCACACAAATGTTTTTTGATAACAAAAAATATTTTGAATTTGTAGATAAATGTCGGGCTGCAGGAATAAATGTTCCGATCATTCCGGGTATCAAAGTACTGGCAACAAAAAAGCAACTCACAGTTTTACCAAGCTTGTTTCATATTGATATTCCAAATGATCTTGCTGATCTTGTTGCAAAAGCAGATACTGCTGAAAAAGTAAAGGAAGCCGGAATAGAATGGGCTATTTCGCAATGCAAAGAATTATATAAAGCAAAAGTTCCCTGTCTGCATTTTTATACCATGGGAAATTCAAATACCTGTAAACGTGTGACAGAAAAAATATTCTGATCATTTTTTGATATGAAAAAAATCTGGTATTTGTCGACCTGTTCTACCTGTGCAAGAATTCTTAAGGAGATTAAACCGGGAAAGGATGTTGAAATGCAGGATATAAAAACTGATCCTGTAACTGCATCCCAGCTTGCGCAGATGAAAAAAATGGCGGGCTCTTACGAAGTATTGTTCAGCCGGATTGCATTAAAATATCGCAGCCAGGGATTGAATAATATGGATCTCAAAGAAGCAGATTATAAAAAGTACATTCTCAATGAATACACATTTCTGAAAAGACCGGTAATGATTTTTGGAGATAAAATTTTTGTCGGTAATTCTCCAAAAGTCATCAAAGCAGCGAAAGAAGCACTGCATGAGTAAAACCCTGAAGGCGCATATTGCAGTGTTGTTTGCCAACCTGATTTACGGAGCAAATTATTCCATTGCAAAAACAGTAATGCCTCAGTTCATAAAACCATTCGGATTTATTGTTATTCGTGTTGGGATTGCAGCACTTCTCTTTTTACTCACTGCACTTTTGATAAAAGAAAAAGTTGAAACAAAAGATAAATGGCGGCTTTGTATTTGTGCAATTTTCGGAGTTACCATCAACCAGCTGTTTTTTTTTAAAGGATTATCATTAACCAGTCCGATTAATTCAGGATTGATAATGGTAACGAATCCGATTTTTGTGATGATACTTTCTGCAGTTTTTCTGAATGAACTGATCAACTTAAAAAAAATCACAGGGATTATTTGCGGATTGAGCGGCGCGACACTGCTTATATTATTTGCAAATCATCTTGCAAACAGCGGAAGTTCTTTAGCAGGGGATCTTTGTATTCTGATAAATTCACTTTCCTACGCAGTGTTTATTGTGATGGTGAAACCGATGATGAACAAATATCATCCTGTAACCGTAATGAAATATGTATTTCTTTTTGCAGTCATTTTTGTAACACCCGTGGGCTGGAATGAATTCAGTTCAATCAAGTGGAATTCATTTACTGCTGAGATCTGGTTGTCAACTGCTTTTGTAGTCATCGGGACAACGTATCTTGCTTACCTGTTTAATACGCTTGCATTGAAAGAACTCAGCGCCGGAACAGTAAGCGTATACATTTACCTGCAGCCATTGCTCGCCGCCGCATTTGCGATTTTACTTGGTAAGGACTCTCTTAATTATGTCCATGTAATTGCTGCATTACTGATTTTTTCAGGAGTGTATCTGAGTACTGCAGGTTCGGTGGTGAAGAATAAAATTGTTTTGCAGGAATAAGTCTTTGAACTTATGCTCTGCAATCCGAAAGATTAGAATATGAAAATCCCCGGATGAAATCCGGGGTAAGCGCGATATTTCATCCAACAAGAAAGTGTTGAACATCATTTGTCAGCTTTTGAAATGTAAATCTCATTGAAATGCCAGTTCCATTTACGATTAATGAAACTAAATATTTCCGATACGGTGAATTGAATTCAACCACTTCGTGGTTGGAAACAGGTGCCTGCGAACCCCGCATTGCATGCGGGGATATTTACATTCGATCCCTTCGGGACTCAATAATTCTGACCGCGAAGCAGCAACGAAGTTAATTCTGCATTCTGAATTCTGCATTCTGAATTGATTAAGCTAAATTTGCCCTCTCTTTCCAAATTATATATGGTAAAATCAATGACAGGTTATGGGTCGGCGAAAGGAACCGCCGGCGGACTTGCAATAACAGTGGAGCTCCGTTCACTGAACAGCAAATTCCTGGAACTTGGTTTCCGACTTCCTTCAACATTCCGTGATAAGGAACTTGAAATGCGAGCAGAAATCGGGAAGCAGATCGATCGTGGCAAAGCCGATATCATCATCAATTATGAAAATAATGATCTTGCAAAACGAAGCACGGTTAACAGGGAAATATTTGCAGGGTATTATAATGAACTCAAAAGTCTCGCTGATGAATTCAAACTTGATCAGCAGAATTTACTTGATACTATTCTGAAACTTCCTGCTGTACTGAATACCGATAAAACGGAATCGGATGATCAGCAGTGGAAAGAGTTGAAGGTGTTGATTTATGAAGCGCTTGAACAATTCAATGCGTTTCGTGTGAATGAAGGAAAAGCACTTGAGAAAGATATTATCAGCAGGATAAAATCAATTACTGGTGCAATTACCGTTCTCGAATCTATGGAACAAAATCGTCTCGATGGTATCCGTCAGCGATTACAAAAAGGACTTTCAGAAATCAGTAATCTTGTGAATACTGATGAAAACCGTTTTGAACAGGAATTGATTTATTACATTGAGAAATTAGATATTTCTGAAGAAAAAGTCAGACTGAAAAGTCATTGCGAATATTTTATGCAGACAATTGCCTTGCCGGAAGCCAACGGGAAAAAATTAGGATTTATCACACAGGAAATAGGAAGAGAGATAAATACTATTGGTTCGAAAGCAAATGATGCAACAATGCAACGGACTGTTGTTGAGATGAAAGATGAACTTGAAAAATTAAAAGAACAGCTTGCCAACGTCTTGTGAAAAGTAAAACATTATATCAGCCTAAATTAGTTTTGTTTTGTGGTCCTTCAGGAAGTGGCAAAACTACAATTGTTCAGCACCTTTTGCGCAATTTTCCAAAAATGAAATTCAGCGTTTCTGCCACTACACGTGATAAACGGGCGAATGAAACTGACGGTAAGGATTATTATTTTCTGAATGCAGACCAGTTCAGGACAAAGATTGCAAATAACGAATTTCTCGAGTGGGAAGAAGTTTATAAAGATCGTTTTTACGGAACATTAAAATCGGAAGTGCAATTGATTCTTGATTCAGGATTAATTGCTGCTTTTGATGTGGATGTGGAAGGCGGATTAAAGATCAGGAAATCTTTTGGTGCAAATATTCTTGATGTATTTGTGATGCCTCCTTCTGTTGATGAATTGCATAAACGTCTTGTAGCAAGAAAAACAGAGTCAGAAGAATCATTGATGAAACGACTGGATAAAGCGGAAAAAGAAATGCATTATGCTTTTCATTTTAATAATGTAATTGTAAATAATGATTTAAAAGTTGCCTGTCACGAAGCAGAAGAACTTGTAAAAGCATTTTTGGAAACTGAAATCCCAATGTCAGATGAATATTAAAATTCTTCAGCACTACAGTACTTCAACACCTCAGCACTCCTAAATTTGAAAACAGGATTATTTTTTGGATCATTCAACCCCATACACAACGGTCATCTTGTGATTGCAGGATACATGTCGGAGTTCACAGACCTCGACCAGGTATGGCTGATTGTTTCGCCGCATAATCCGTTAAAATCAGCAGGAAGTTTATTGCAGGATTATCATCGTTATCGTCTCGCAGAAATCGGAACAGGAAATAACCGCAAAGTAAAAGCTTCACGCATAGAATTTGATTTACCAAAGCCAAGTTACACGATTCACACACTTGCATATCTCACAGAAAAATTTCCCGATAATGAATTTGCATTGATCATGGGAAGTGATAATCTCGAGACATTATATAAATGGAAAAACTTTGAAGTAATTTTAGAGAATCACGATATTTACGTATACCCGCGACCGTTAGCTGATGGTGGTGAATTAAAAAATCATAAGCGAGTAAAAATGATTGATGCACCATTGATGGAAATTTCTTCCACTTTTATACGCAATGCAATCAAAAATAAAAAAGATGTGCGCTATATGATGCCGGAATCAGTGATGGAGTATATTGAAGAGATGCATTTCTATGAGAAATGAGTGCTTCAGTACTTCAGTTATGCAGTGCTGAAGTTTCAGTTCTCCGATTTGTATCTTCAGACTTCAGTGGTAATTATATACGTGTTACAGCAAACTACTTAAAAATTTTTTTCACCGAATCAACAATAAAATTCACTGCAATACTAAATCCAAAAGCCACAGCAAAAAAAATATAAGTATATATAAAAACAAATGTGAAAGCGTTCCAACCATCCTTAAACGATTTCAAAGGCCACGCTTCATTGTCTGACACCAACACGGAAACAGCAAGTAGGAAACAAACTAATCCAATTCGCTTAATGTTCTTTAATTCCAATACTTCCATTGAAGATTCGTTATTTCAATAACAAATTTACAAATAGCAATTCAGTAACATGTTGCTTAATAAAAAAGATAAGTCTGTATTTGCACATTGTATCCTCAGAATTCAGTCTGAGGTTGAGCGATCAAGAAAACAGGCTTTAGCCACAGTTCATTTTAGCGAAGAGTACGTTATTGATTTCCTGATACACAATATCATATTAAAAAAACACCGGTCGATGCTGATAAGCCTGTATTTGCACATTGTATCCTCAGACTTTAGTCTGAGGTTGAGTGGTAAAGAATACAGGCTTTAGCCACATTGTATTTTAGCGTAGAGTACGTTATTGATTACCTAATTCACTATATCATATAGAAAAACACCGGTCGATGCTGATAAGTCTGTATTTGCACATTGTATCCTCAGATTTCAGTCTAAGGTTGAGCGATTAAGAAAACAAACTTTAGCCATTGTACCTTTTAACGAAGAGTACATTATTGATTTCCTTATTCACTATATCATATAGAAAAACACCGTTCGATGCTGATAAGCCTGTATTTGCACATTGTATCCTCAGACTTCAGTCTGAGGTTGAGTGGTAAAAAATACAGGCTTTAGCCATTGTACATTTTAACGAAGAGTACATTATTGATTTCCTTATTCACTATATCATATAGAAAAACACCGTTCGATGCTGATAAGCCTGTATTTGCACATTGTATCCTCAGACTTCAGTCTGAGGTTGAGTGGTAAAAAATACAGGCTTTAGCCATTGTACATTTTAACGAAGAGTACATTATTGATTTCCTTATTCACTATATCATATAGAAAAACACCGGTCGATGCTGATAAACCTGTATTTGCACATTGTATCCTCAGACTTCAGTCTGAGGTTGAGTGGTAAAGAATACAGGCTTTAGCCACAGTACATTTTCGCGAAGAGTTATTGATTTCCTGATACACCAATTCTTTAGAAATACATAGGTCGGCTTTTAAGCCATCACAGTATTCAGAATCGATCTGAAAATTAATTTCCCATCTGTATTCCCGAGTAACTCTTCACTCGCTCTTTCAGGATGTGGCATCATTCCGAAAACATTTCTCTGGCGATTACAGATTCCTGCAATATTTCCCAATGCGCCATTCGGATTACTTTCAGGAGAAATATTTCCTGATTCATCACAATAGCGGAAAAGTACCTGGTTGTGTTCTTTTAATTGTTGCAGCGTTTCTGCATCGCAATAATAATTTCCTTCTCCATGTGCAATCGGAACTTTGATAACCTGTCCGATAGTAAATTTGGATGAGATCAGAGATTCATCAGTTTCTGCACGCAGAAAAACATTTTTGCAGGCAAACTGGTGATGAACATTATGTAATAATGCACCGGGTAATAAATGTGCTTCTGTTAAAATCTGGAAACCATTGCAGATACCGAAAACAAATCCGCCTTTATCAGCAAACTCTTTTACTTCCTGCATGATTGGAGAGAATCTTGCAATTGCACCTGAACGTAAATAATCACCGTAAGAAAATCCTCCCGGTAAAAACACAAAATCACATCCTTTGAGTGAATGATCTTTATGCCATAACTCCACCACTTCCTGGTTCATCACATCTTTTAAAACATGGATCAGATCGCGGTCACAATTGGATCCCGGAAAAATAACAACACCGAATTTCATGGCTAATGATTTTGTTCTCTGCAAAATTAATGGTTCTCAATTAGAAATTATTCGTTCAGTAAATAATATTCGTGATTTCGCCTCATGCTTCTCGCCGCTCGCTACTCGCCGGAAGATCATACCATAAACAAATTGAGGTATAAGATCAAACTCCCTCACCTCCGGAGAGATTGGGGTGAGGCTTCTGTTTTTTACGAAGGAAATTCTATATCTTTTTCAGCCTGAAAAGCACCGGCCTCGAAGGACTTGCATCATTCTCAAACGGAGCAGTCTGTAAATTCAACAGGTACAATCCATCCTGTATACTGTCTTTTACAAAAATCATTTCAGTGATAGTGGCATCAAATCTTGTGGCGTTAGGATAATTCCAGAATGCATGATGTGCGAGTAATTTCCCTCCATCCTGTTCTCTGTCAACGGATGGAAGATCCAGTAATAAATGTTTTATGTTATGTTCCCGTAAATAAACAGCAGCGGCTTCTTCAAGATATGGAGGATTGGAATTTGAATATTGTTTCACCAGTTTATCTTCTGAATTCGGAACGGTGCGGATGATTAATGCATCTGTAAAATATTGTATCCTGTTTTCAATTTCTTTTTTGGTGATGAGTTCATCGTCTTTATCAAGCTGCAGCGGAACGCTTATCACTTCCGCAAAATAAAAATACTGATGCAGTGATTTATTTACTGAATGAATTTCAGGAGTGATATGTCCGACACTTTCTGTATGTGTTCCGTGTCCGTGCGGATTAAAAAAAATATTTCTGAAATTAACTGAAGCTCCGTGACGGACTTCTCCTGTCCATTCTCCCATTTTCACCGGTTCAATGCGAATCGGATCCACATACCACGCAGTTACATGACCAGGGCCTGCTTCAAGCGGAATGCTCAGATCTTCTCCGATATGAAGATCTGTTTCATAATTAACTCCGTCGTATTGTAAATTTATTTTCAGACTCATAATTTAAAATAATCTGCAGCAATTGCATCTGCAAATAATAATCCTTTTCGTGTTAATGATAAAGTTTCATCGTTCAGCATTATCAATCCATCTGCAATTTTTGAATTCGATTGTTCAGTAATTTCTTTCCATGCACCCGGCCAGCCGGAATTTCGGACAGCCATTGCCGTTAGTCCTTTCCTGGTTCGTAACGAAGTTAATACAGTTTCATTAAACCGTTGTTCTGCAGTCAGTATTTCGGTTTCCGCCGGAATTTCTCCTTTATTAATGGCTAGTATATACTGTGAATTATTTCTCACATTCCACTGTCGGCTTTCCCCTTTAAATGAATGTGCAGAAGGACCGATTCCGAGATAGGAAATCCCTTTCCAGTAAGAAGTATTATGCCTGGATTCGAATCCTGGTTTTGCAAAATTTGAAACTTCATACCAGGGAATTCCTGCAGATTCGGTTTTCTCTAAAAGAATTTCAAACTGTGAAACTGCATCATCATCATTCACTGAAGAAATTTTCCCGCTTTGAATTTGTTTTGCCAGTGCAGTTTTTGGTTCAACTGTCAGACAATAACATGAAAGATGATTTACTGGAAGTGATAATGCGGTATCAACATTTTGCAGCCATTCAGTGAATGACATTCCCTGTATTCCGTAAATAAGATCAATACTGATATTGTTGAATCCTGCCATTGCTGCATCTGGTACACATTGTAATGCCTGAGTTGCATTATGTGCACGGTTCATCATCATCAGATCTCTTTCATGAAATGATTGTATACCGATGCTTAAACGATTAACAGGAGTTTGTTTTAACAACTGCAGATATTCTTTTGTGAGATCATCAGGATTTGCTTCAAGTGTAACTTCTGTATCTTCTGAAACAGAATGAACATTGTATATCGTTTCAAAAACAGAATTCAGAATCTCTGCAGAAATCAGCGATGGAGTTCCGCCGCCAAAATAGATGGTTTCAATTTTTTCTCTGTTTAAATATTCTTTCCTGATGACAATTTCTTTCTGCAAAGCGCTGATCATTTCTTCAAAATGCTTTGATGAAGTGCTGAAATGAAAATCACAATAATGACAGGCTTGTCTGCAAAAGGGAATATGAATATAAAGTCCGGCCATTTTACTCGTTAAAACTCTGAGGGAATTATGAAATCTTATGCAAATTTAGCCGGAATTAAACGTTTCCTGCAATAATTATTGTAAACGAATGTTTATTATTATGCTTAACTTTATTGGATGAAATCGTTGAAGGTTGTAGTGCTTGTTCTTATAATTTTCTGCTGTATTTCTGATGGGAATGCGCAATCACCGGTAATTAGCAGGGAAGATAACAGCAGTATTAATTTAATTCAATCAAATAATCCGTCACGGACTTCTGAAAAAATATTTTTCAGACCCGGATGTATGAATCTTTTACCACCTGTGATGTTTGGATTTGCTTTGGCATCATTATCAAACGAAGAACTTGTTGAAAGGAACAATTACTTAAGGGAAGAATTATGGACAGAGAATCCACACAGAGAGATTCACACAGATAATTATTTACAATTTATGCCTGCAGCAGCTGTTTATGGATTAAACCTGGCAGGAGTTCATGGTGAACATACTTTTAAAGACAGGACAATTTTACTTGCAACGACAAGCATACTTACAGGATCAATTGTGTATAGTCTGAAAAATATTGTGCATGAAAAAAGACCGGATGGAACAGGGAATAATTCATTTCCATCAGGACATACCGCAACTGCTTTTATGTCGGCGGAGTTTTTCAGACAGGAATACAAAGACGTGAATCCGGTTTTATCATATGCAGGTTATCCGGTTGCAATTGCTACGGGTTACATGCGAATGTATAACAACAGACATTGGGAACGGGATATTGTCGCGGGAGCGGCTGTTGGAATGATTTGTACCCAGCTGAGTTATTATGCGTTTTCGAAAATTATTAATCATAAAAGAAATAATACCGTTTCGGAAATAATCTACTAATTAAAAAAGCCTCTCATTTTTGAGAGGCTTTATGTACCCAGAGCCGGAGTCGAACCGGCATGCCAGTGAAGGCACAGGTGTTTGAGACCAGCGCGTCTACCAATTCCGCCATCTGGGCAATCTTATAAGAATAGGGCTGCGAAAGTAGTAATTTTCATCCCCACATTATCTGTCACAATCGTCTTTATTATAATTACAAAAATCACTTTCCAGGAGCCAAACGCTAATTACCAAAAGCCAACTTCTAATAGCCAACTGCAAGCCGCCAAACTCCATTTTATCGCAGGACTACTCATCCCTGAATTACTCCGGAACCAGCTTAAAGCTTAAGGCCTAAAGCTTAGGGCTTTTTATTTTGCAGAGAGGGGGATTTTTCCTTTCTTTGCAGCCCCTTTTTAAGGGATAAAACATGGCACGTCAGGTAAAAATATTCGGAGGCACCAACTCTCGTTATTTGGCAGAACAAATCGCTGAGTATTACGGTACTCCGCTTGGAGAAGCAACCGTAGCAAGATTCAGCGACGGTGAGTTTTCACCCTCTTTTGATGAAAGCGTCCGCGGCTGTGATGTATTCCTGATCCAGAGTACTTTCTCACCTTCAGATAATTTATTTGAACTTTTACTGATGATTGATGCCGCAAAACGTGCATCAGCTCATTATATCACTGCAGTTATTCCCTATTTCGGATTTGCAAGAAGCGACAGAAAGGACAAACCAAGGGTTGCGATTGCTTCTAAGCTGGTTGCCAATCTGTTAACAACAGCAGGAGCTACAAGAATTATGACCATGGATCTCCATGCTCCCCAGATCCAGGGATTTTTTGATGTACCCGTAGATCACCTTGATGCATCTTCGATTTTTGTTCCTTATATCAAATCACTTGAGCTCCCCAGCCTGATGATCTGCGCACCTGATATGGGTGGCGTTCACAGGGCAAGAACATATGCTTCTTATTTCAATGCTGATATGGCAATCATCGATAAACACCGCAAGCGTGCGAATGAAATCGAAGGCATGACCATTATCGGAAAAGTAAAAGGACGTGATGTGATTTTAGTAGATGACATTGTAGATACTGCAGGCACTTTAACAAAAGCTGCAAGTTTACTCATCGATAATGGTGCTGCAAGTGTGCGTGCGTTTTGTACACACGCAGTACTGAGTGGTAAAGCATATGAAAGGATTGAAGAATCCAAATTAACAGAAGTTGTAGTTTGCGATACAATTCCATTACGCAAACCTTCCAATAAAATTAAACAGCTTACAACAGCTGCATTATTTGCAAAATGTATTCAGCGTGTTTACGCGTATGAATCTATCAGTTCATTATTTGTTAAAGCATAAATCAATTCATTCATCAATGAAAACAATTCAAATCACAGGAACTCAGCGTTCCAATATCAGCAAGCAGGAAGTGAAAGAACTTCGTGCCAGCGGAAAAGTACCTTGTGTACTTTACGGTGGTAAGGAGCAAATTCATTTCGCAGTGGAATCATTCGATTTCCGAGGGCTGATCTACACTCCCGAAGTACACATGGTAAAACTCAATGTTGACGGGAAAGAGTATCAGGCAACTTTACAGGATGTGCAATATCATCCGGTAAATGATGCATTACGTCACGTGGATTTTCTTGAAGTGAGCGCCGACAAACCGATCACCATGAGTATTCCTGTTAAGTTTACAGGAACATCAGAAGGTGTAAGAGCTGGAGGTAAACTCATCAGCAAAATGCGCCGCATGAAAGTGAAAGCACTTGCTGCCGACATGCCTGATTTTATTACTGTCGATATTTCTCCAATGAAAATCGGTAGCAATGTCCGCGTTCGCGACATTAATGTGAAAGGTGTAACTTTTCTCGACACTCCAAACAATGTTGTTGTTACAGTTCGTGTAACACGTAATGTTGTTGAAGAAGAGAAACCGGCTGCAGCTTCTGCTGCTCCGGCTGCCGCACCTGCTGCAAAATAATTATTACAAGTCTGATAAGAGGAATCCGGTAAACGGGTTCCTCTTCTTATTTAAATCAACATTCAGTGAAATATCTCATTGCAGGACTGGGTAATATCGGGGCAGAATATGTCTACACCCGTCATAATATTGGTTTTGAGGTAGCAGATCATCTTGCCAAAAGCCTGGATGCAAATTTCATTTCGGGAAAAAAAGCCTGGGTGGCAGAAGCACGTCATAAGGGCAGACAACTGACTATCATCAAGCCCACTACTTATATGAATCTCAGTGGTGAAGCCATCCGTTACTGGATGTCAGAGCTGAAAATCCCTGTTGAACAATTACTGGTTATTGCCGATGATCTGGCACTTCCCTTTGGCAGCTTAAGATTGAGAGCTTCCGGTGGCCCCGCTGGTCATAACGGATTGATTAACATTATAGAATGTCTGAATTCGGAGAAATTTGCCCGGCTCAGATTTGGTATCGGGAATGATTATCCAAAAGGACGACAGGTAGACTATGTCCTTGGAAGATGGAGTCCTGATGAAGCAAAAATGCTGGAAGAACGGATTTCAGCCTCAAATGACATTGTAAAGAGCTTTGTATCAATAGGAATCGCTCAAACTATGAGTAATTTCAACAATAAGTAACGGCAAGCTTTTTGAATATAAATTGATACCATACACCAATTAACGCGTATAACCCGCTAAATCAAGAAACGCAAATCAAAACCATGAGATCATGAAAAAAATAATTTACTCAGTTTTCTTCCTGTTCTTCTTTATTTCATCGCAGTTCGCAGCAGTTGCACAACCGGAAGATACTTCTGCAACCACATCAAAATTATCAAGTGCTGTAAATAATGAAGTCAGATTATCAGTATATCCAGTACCAACAACAGGAGTATTAAATATCAGCTACAATGTTAACCAGAATGCAAATCCTAAAGTAACATTGTTTGATATCCTTGGAAATCGCTTGAACAATATTGAAACTGAAAGAATCTCTGCAACAACATTTACATTGAACGTCGGAGATAAAAAGCCCGGATATTATTTTATCAAAATCCAGGATGACAACGGAACAGTTTCAAGAAGAATTACGATAAGCCAATAACAAAGATAAAGTACACAGAACAGCGGATGCGGACATTGTAAACCAGTGTCCGCTTTTTTATTTTAATCCGATTCCTAATTCTTTTAACTGTTCATCATGAATTTCAGAGGGCGCATCAATCATGACATCGCGACCGCTGTTGTTTTTTGGAAATGCAATAAAGTCGCGGATACTTTCTGATCCTCCGAACAACGAACACAAACGGTCAAATCCAAATGCAATACCACCATGCGGAGGTGCACCATATTCAAATGCATTTAATAAAAATCCGAATTGTGAATTGGCTTCTTCATTGCTGAATCCAAGTACAGAAAACATTTTCTGCTGCATTCCTTTATCATGAATACGAATTGATCCACCACCAACTTCGACGCCATTTATCACCATGTCGTAAGCATTTGCACGTACAGCTCCCGGATCTTTATCAATTAATTCAAAATCTTCAGGCAATGGTGATGTAAACGGATGATGCATTGCAAACCATCTTTTAGCTTCTTCACTGTATTCAAGCAAAGGAAAATCAAGCACCCATAAACATTTGTAAACTGATTTATCACGCAACCCGCAACGTGTACCCATTTCAAGACGCAATTCATTCATCGCTTTACGTGTCTTGTTTTTTTCACCTGCAAGAACAAGAATTAAATCTCCTTCTTTCGCACCTGTTGCATCAGCCCATTTTTTCAGTTCAGCTGCATCATAAAATTTATCCACACTCGATTTCAATGTACCATCGCTGTTGTATTTAACATACACAAGTCCGTTGGCACCTATCTGCGGACGTTTTACAAATTCAGTTAATTCATCGAGTTGTTTACGCGTATATTCTGCACAACCTTCAGCACAAATACCGATAACAATTCCTGCATCATCAAATACTTTAAAACCTTTATTTTTTACAATATCATCCAGTTCGGTAAACTTCATTCCGAAACGGATATCTGGTTTATCACTGCCATAATATTTCATTGCATCAGCATACGACATTCTGGGCATTTCACCAGGATCAAATCCTTTTACCACATTAAATAAATGCCGGATTAATCCTTCAAATGTTTTCAGTATATCTTCCTGTTCAATGAAACTCATTTCGCAATCGATCTGAGTAAATTCGGGTTGCCGATCAGCGCGAAGATCTTCATCGCGGAAACATTTTACAATCTGGTAATAACGATCAATTCCTGCAACCATTAATAATTGTTTGAATGTTTGCGGAGATTGCGGCAATGCATAAAACTGATGCTGATTCATCCGTGAAGGCACCACGAAATCACGCGCACCTTCAGGAGTTGATTTGATCAGCACAGGAGTTTCAACATCAAGAAAATTTAATTTATCAAGATAATTTCTTGTTTCAATAGCAATCCTGTGACGTAATTCAATATTGTTACGGACTGATGAACGACGCAGATCAAGATAGCGGTATTTCATACGGAGATCATCGCCACCATCAGTTTGCTCTTCAATTGTGAATGGCGGAGTAACTGCTGCGTTCAGCAATTTTATTTTTGAAACAATGATTTCAATTTCACCGGTTGGAATTTTCAGATTCTTACTGCTTCGTTCAGCAACTTTGCCGGTAATCTGAATTACAAATTCTCTTCCCAGCTTACGGGCATCTTCCCTTAAAGAAGGATCTGAATCAGCATTAAAAACCAGCTGGGTAATTCCATAACGATCACGTAAATCGATAAAAGTCATTCCTCCAAGATCCCGGGAACGCTGAACCCATCCGCAAAGAATCACTTCTTTACCCTGGTCAGCCAGTTTTAATTCACCGCAGGTATGCGTGCGTAACATAATAATTGTTTAAGGCTGCGAAGTTAGCTGTTCAGCACTTATCCTGAAGCTATATAGACTCTCATCAGCCATGATTTTCTTAATTTTAGCCTCCCGGCAATAATTCGCAGATTTCAGAGTTAACAATGTACCGGAAACCAGCCTTATGCGACATCTTTTACTGTCAGTAATTTTATTTTTTTTAAGCAACATCCCAGCTCAGAGCCAGCCTTTCAAACTTGGAAACTGGAGAGAACATCTTCCATATATCCATGGAAAAACTGTAGCAGAGTCATCACAACAGGTTTATTGTGCTACTATCGAAGGCCTTTTTTCTTATTCGAGGTCGGATAACAGTATACAACGTTTTACAAAACTTAACGGACTGAATGATTATGGTATCAGCATGGTTGCTTACAGTTCATACGGACATTTACTGATCATTGCTTATAACAATTCCAATATTGATCTGCTGTATGATGATGGTCATATTGTAAATATTGCTGACATCGAAAGAAAAAATGTTCCCGGAAATAAAATTATCAATAATATTTATTTTAACGGAAGATATGCATATCTCGCATGTGGTTTTGCAATTGTTGTTTTGGATATTGATCGTCTTGAAATAAAAGATACATATTATATCGGTCCGAATGGTGCAAGCATGAATATTTTCGATATCACTATTGATGCAAATAATATTTATGCTGCAACTGAAAGTGGAATTTACAGTGCGGATATAAACAATCAGGATCTGAGCAATTATAATAACTGGACAAAAATCCTTGATGATGTAAATAATGCAGGTGATTTTAAATCAATAGTTCATTACAACAATGCAATTTATACCAATTATGCGAAGGCAAATATGGATTCATTGTTGAAGTATGACGGTACATGGACCTGGGAAAGTTCTTTGGTTCCATTACTGAACGGAAGAATTTCATCCATGCGTGTGAACGGAGATAAACTGGTTTTTGCAACAGGAAATGCAATCAGTACTTTTAATTCATCACTTCAGCGCGACAGATATATCGATGGTAATATTGTCAGTAATCCAAAATTTATGGATGCTATGCTTGATGCAAACGGAACAATTTGGGCTGCTGATAATCTTAAAGGTTTGATAAAAATTAATGAACCTTCATCCGAAATAATTTCTCCTGACGGACCAAATACTGCACAAACGAGTGAGATGCAGGTAGTGAATGGAAAGTTATGGGTTGCGCATGGAGCAAGAAGTAAAGGATGGTATAATCAATACAATTATTACGGGTTCTCTTCTTATTCTGATAACAACTGGATTACCAATGATGGAATTTCAGGAAAGAATATGCAGATGTTCGGACAATATCCGTTGTTTGATATTATGACTCTGGCTGTTGATCCCAATGATGAGAATCATATTTTTCTCGGATCAGGTGGTGGAGGATTGCTTGAATTCAGAAATGATGCACCATACAAATTTTATCGTGATACAAACAGCACACTGAAACAACAGTTCGGAAACCCGGGTCAGGTGAAAGTGCATGGAATGGAAATGGATGATGAAGGGAATTTATGGATGGCGAATGCAGGCGTGAATACAATCTTAAATGTTTTGAAAAAAGACGGAACATGGAAAACATTTAATCTCGCCGGTTTGGTAAACAGCAGTTCGAAAGCGGGAGACCTGGTGATTGATCAGATTGGAATTAAATGGGTGATGTTGTTTGAGAATATCGGTGGTGCACAGGGATTACTTGCATACAACGACAATCATACAATTGATGATATATCAGATGATGAAGGTGTGGTAGTTGATTTTGGAACTAATTATGTGAGAAGTATGGCTGTTGATAAAGATGGAGTGTTGTGGTGCGGAACAGAAAAAGGAATCTACCTGATTTATCCTCCGAATACAACAGCTCAACAGATTCTTATCAAACAGGATAATTCATATCAGTATTTGCTCGAAACAGATGTTGTTACTGCGATAGCAGTTGATGCGGCAAACAGGAAATGGATAGGAACTGAAAATGGTGGTTTGTATTTAATTTCAGCTGATGGCCAGGAACAGATTGAACATTTTACATCTGACAACAGTCCGTTGTTTTCTAACCAGGTTACATCGCTTGCAATTGATGGAAAGTCGGGTGAAGTATTTATCGGAACTGCGAATGGAGTGATAAGTTACCAGGGTGATGCTATTGAAGGTGATCAAGGATGTACTGATCTTCTTGTTTATCCTAATCCTGTAAAACATGAATACACAGGACCGGTTGCAATTCGCGGAGTTGTACCAAATGGTTTTATAAAAATTACAGATGTAGGCGGTAATATTGTTTACCAGGCAAAGTCACTTGGTGCACAGGCAATCTGGGACGGAAAAAATCTCAATGGTGAAAGAGTACAGACAGGAGTTTATCTGGTTTTTTCTTTTGATGCAGATGGTGCGAATACCTGTACTACAAAATTACTTTTATCTCATTAGGATTTACGTTTCATGCCTGCTCTGATTTATTTGTTATGTAATTACATCAGGATTTTACGTTTCACGTTTAGCGTTTCACGTTCAGAGTTTCACGTTTAGCGGTTTTTTATGTTGTAAATCTTTTATGAGTGTTTTTCGTAGATCAGGAAATGTTACCTGGCTTTGGAAAATAAATGTTCTAAATGTTTTTTTATTGAAGAAAATTGAAGAATTGAAATACATAATAAGATTAAAAAAATTTTGGTAATAGTCAAAAAAAAGAGGCTGTCATTAATGACAACCTCTTTTATATATCAACAGCAGAAATTATTGTCCGCCTTTGTTTGCCATATAATTTGTTTCAGTTGTTTTTGCCTGTCTGTCGTACCATAACCAGTAAGCAGTACCCACTGCGATGGCGATTCCGAAAAACCAGTTGACTAAAGCACCGATTGAAGGAAGGAACTTAAAAATTGCCTTACACACATCAGCTATACCATACCAGATTGCATCCATAATTTGATTTAATTTGGTGCGAAGTTATACTTTTTTGAAAAACGACTCAAATCTGCCGGATTTTAAGAAATGATCATCAGGTTATTCCGCAATACCCAGCCTATGGCGTTGGTGATTTTGATACTGATTTCCGCCAGTATGTGGCTGATTTCGTGGATGCAACATTTTTCCATCCAGGAATCAGGTACTATGCCATTCTATGAATTTCTTCTAAAACTGCTTAAAGGATTTCCTTCATATGTAGCCGTAATCATTGGATTTATCCTGACCACATCCCAGGCAATCCATCTGAATATGATCCTGAATAAACATGAGGTGTTGTATAAAGCCTCCTGGCTGCCTGCCCTTATTTATATTTTTATGGCAGGTTTGTTACCTCCGTTTTTATCGTTTCACCCGGTGCTTTTTGTGAATTCCATATTGATTTTTGCCCTGGACAAAACTTTCAGTCTTTATAAAAATGATTCAGTGCTGGCACTCACCTTCGACAGTGCATTTTTACTGGCCATTGCAAGCTTGTTTTATTTACCTGCTATTCTGCTGGTTGTTTTTCTGATGGCTGGAATTATTATACTGCGTCCGTTTTCATGGCGCGACTGGATTGCAGGGTTAACCGGATTTGCACTTCCGTTCTTTTTTGTTTTTCTGTATTATTTTATGAAGGATGATGTGACATTACTTTATACAAAAATTTCAGGAAGCGGGATCTCCAAAAAAATCGTGCTCGGACATATATATATTTATGAATACACATTTACTGTTGTACTTGCTGCGATTCTTTTTGTGCTGTCACTGGTCCGTTTACAAACCAATTATTATAAAAACGTAACCAAATCAAGATTGATTCAGCAATTACTGATCATACTTTTTTTAACTGGAATTTTTATTGCAATCATTGCACCTGTTAACCAGTTATTCCGTTTTGCAATTCCTGCCGTACCACTTTCAGTATTTATTGCTTATTATTTTCTTTCCGGTAAAAAATTATGGATCATGGAAACTATGTTCTGGCTGCTGGCAGGAGGGTGGATCTATAATTATTTTATTTTCGGATGAAAGAGAAAGAGTTCGTCTTAACAGTTGTACTTAGTATTGTACTTTGTTTTTTCGATGGAAATAATTAAGGACTTAAGGACGTGAGGACTTGGGAAGATTTATACACCATCGCAATATTCCAATAATAAAATATAATCTAAGTAATTAAACTGCGGCTCTGCGGCTCTTTCCAGCACATTGGGATCCTAAGCTTAGAATTCCACGTGGACAAGTTGTCGCG
>JADMIO011485819.1_pt1 | contig 77784 bp, 88 predicted proteins | sample 8958161 | NCBI WGS metagenome assembly JADMIO01 (sample SAMN16585339, study PRJNA669376) | soil metagenome | isolation source: Crop rotation soil | place: USA: Cullars Rotation, Alabama | collected 2011
GCCGCGACTTCAAGTCACGTGAATTCCAAGCTTCGGATCCCACTGTGCTGGAAAGAGTTCGTCGAAGGCAAGATCAAGTAAGACGGCGCGAAGCGCTTCCGAAAGATCCAAACGCCGGCCCGTCGCCGGCGTTTTTGATTCAGACCGACCGGAAGAAAAGCCCTGACCCGCCCGTTAACACCCAGCCCTCTCAAGAAGGGGCGGTGGGAACGAGATCATGCTGCACGGGCGCATCACGCCTCGAGACGCTATTCTGTTTTGCTTGTTCGTCGTCGCGACGAATTGGGGCATCGCCCTCGCTGCGTGCGCGCAAATCACGCCGTAACGCGTTCGCGCAACGCGGCGAGAAGACTTCAGCGAACCGCGTTCGCGTTCACGCGCCGTCAACCTTATCGCCAAACGCGGACTTAACGTCCTTAGCGTAAATACGCTGCTCACGCTCTTCAAAATGGAGCGGGTGTGTGGGTTCGCGTTCCTCCTTGGCGGGCGGGCGCGCACGGTCTGAACGACCGTGTCCAAGTCAGAAGGACGGAACATGACTAGCGTCAATACGAACTACGGCGCGCTCGTCGCGCTGCAAAGCCTCGACCAAACGACTCGCGATCTCTCGCAAGTCCAAAACCGCGTCAACACCGGCTTGAAGGTTGCCACGGCGAAGGACAACGGCGCGGTGTTCGCCATCGCGCAGCAACAGCGCGCGCGTTTGGGCTCGATCTCCGCCGTGCAAGACGGCATCAACCGTGCGACCTCGACCATCGACGTCGCGCTTTCGGCCGGCCAATCGATCTCCGATCTCTTGGCGCAGCTGAAAGAAAAGGCGACCGCCGCGCAAGCGAACGACTTGTCGGTCGACCAGCGCACCGCGCTGTCGGCGGACTTCTCCGCGCTCCGCTCGCAGATCAACCAAATCGCCGGCGCCGCAACGTTCAACGGCGTCAACCTGGTTGCGGCCGGCGGCTCGAACCTCTCGGTTCTGACCTCCGACCTCGCCGGCGCGACGACCGGCCGTCAAATCCAATCGACCGTTGTGGCGGGCACCGTTCCGGCGCTCTCCGCGTATGTTGTCGGTAACGGTTCGGTGGCTGCGGCTGACGATCCGACGTTCAATATCAACGGCGTCGCCATCGGCACCGTCGATATCACTGCGACGACGACGGTCGCCGGCTATCTGGCTGCGGTTTCGACGCAAACGGGCGGCCGCGTCTCGGCTTCGTACAATCAAACCAACGGCCAGTTCACCTACGTGGCGGCTGAAGCGACCGCCGGTTCCGACCTCACCATCACCACCACCGGCACGGCGCGCTCGTGGCTGGGTGAAGGCGTCGCCGCCGGCGCCGTGACGTCTTCGTCGGTGACGGCGACCATCACCGATCTCGACTTCACGGTCGACGGTGCGGGCGCGCTGGCTTCGGTCACGTCGGCGCTGTCGCTCTCCAACGCTTCGAACGCCCAGTCGGCGGCTTCGGCCATCGATACCGCGATCACGCTGATGAACACGCAGCTCGCGACGCTCGGTTCGCAATCCAAGGCGCTCGAAGTGCAAAAGGGCTTCTTGGGCAAGCTGTCGGATTCGATCGAAAACGGCATCAGCAACCTGGTCGACGCCGACCTCGCGAAGGAATCGGCGAAGCTGCAGGCTCTGCAAGTGAAACAACAACTCGGCGCGCAGGCGCTCTCGATCGCCAACCAAGCGCCGTCCATCGTGCTCTCGTTCTTCCGTTAAGAGAGCAACCGAAGTCGGCTGAAGCGGGGAGCAGAAGTGCTCCCCGTTTTTTTTAGTCGCGTCGTCTGCTCCAGACGCTCAGCAGGGCGCCCATTTTCACGCGGTTGGGCACGTTCTCATCCGATAGCGCATCGAGGAAGTCCGACAGGCGCTTGGATTTGGCGATGGTGTAGAACGTGAGAATGATCGTCGCGGCGAGAACGCCGATGAACGTCAGCACGCGCAGCCAAACGGGCGCATCGGTTTCGCTGATCAGGTTCATGCCAAGAAAGCCGGTTGCAACCGTGCCGATCAACCCGAACGCCGTCACTACCGTTAGCCGCACGACCGTGTTGGCCTGGCGGCGGAGGCTGTCGGTGTCGAGATACTCGTTCATGTCATGAATGCGCTCACGCACTTCGGCGTAGAGCGCGTCGAGATGCAGATGACTGGCGCAGAGGTGGAACAGCGCCTTCGCCAAGGCGTGCTCGGAGATTTCGTGAAACCAGTAGCGGTGCGTGAAGCGCAGGAACGTCTCGAACAGCTGCCGGATCGAACGTTTGAATTGCTTCACCGACGAGGGGTCGCGGATGTCGAGCTTGTTGAGCGCGTCGACCAACCGGTCCGAGAACATTAGCAGCGCGGCCTTCTGGAAGTGCGCGATCAGAAACAACAGAAAGTGCTGGTGCGAGAATTGCGCGAGCACGCCGGTCTCGCGATCGGTGAAGAAGGGCGCTTTGGCATCGCCGACAACGACGAGCGCATGCCCGCAGCACATGTAGCGCGTGTTCGGCGCCATGCCGCCGTCGCGCCAGAAGCGGTCATAGCAGAACAACCGCTCGAAATCTGGCGCGGTCGGATCGGAAAACGGCGGCGGTCCGTCGGCCGCCGCAGCAACATGACTGAGGCGCACAAAATCGTCGCGTGAAAGCGCGCGCGGATCGTCGAGCGCCAGGAAGCCCATCACCGGCATGCGATAGTATTCGAGTTGGCGGTAGCGCACAGGACCTTCCGCGCGCGCGTGTTCGAGCACGAGCGGCTGCAGCAGCCACTCCCAATGCGTGCTGATCCGGGGCGCGCGGTGGAGGCTGACGAAGGACAGAAAGCGCTGACGTTCGTCGGCATCGGAACTGGCGAGCACGGCGCCGTTCGCGTCGAGCCACTCGACCTGATGCATGCAATGCAGGCCGCGCCCGGTTTCGTCCCATCCAGCAGGGTAGGCGCGGCCGAAGCGGTAGAGCACCTCTTGCGCTTGCGCGAAGCCAAGATCGGCGCCCGATGCTTCAACCTTCAACAACACGATGTCGATGTCGTAGAAAAAGTAGAGTTCGATATTGACGATGCTGAGCGTGACCGGCGCCTCGCCGTCGCGCGACACCAGCCGCACGGCGGCGATGTCGTTGCGGCGAAACACGCGCATCGGCGAACCGCCCGGTCCGTGCGCGCCCTCGCGCCGCAGCCGCCCTTCGCCGTAGAGAAAGCGCTGCACGTAGGGAAGGAACGTCACGAACTCGTTGTAGTGGCGCTCCTGGAAGACGTTGGCTTCGTCGGCGAATTCATCGAGCACTTCGCGCCACGGATTGCCTGGGCCCGGCGGCGGCAGCGCCTCCCAATGCTGATGGATTTGCACGCGCCCGGTGAGCGGCGCCAATTGCAGCGGCCACAGCAAAATCTGCCGCAGCTGGCGGACCGTGTTCTCGCCACTCCCCATGGCAATTTCGGAAGCGCGCGCAAGCGCGCGAAGTCAAGCTGAATTCGCGCGGGTCTCTCGTCAGCGCCGCGGCGATGTGGTTAGCTCCGCGCCGCATGGGCGTGTTGAACGATCCCGAACTCGAAAAGCAGCTGGCGCGCCTGCACGCCGATAGCGAGGCGCAAAACGAAGCGCTCGGCGCCTATTTCGCGCCGCGCTATCAAGCGGGCGTCACGGAAGACTTCGAGCGCGGCGAGACGCGCGCTTTTCTCGCCGACAAGCTGGTGGCGCTGGAAGCGGAGAAGGCGGAGTTCTGCTACCAGCTCTGCCGCGCGCTCAACGCACAGCGCATCGTCGAAGCCGGCACATCGTTCGGCGTTTCCACGCTCTATCTGGCCGCGGCCGTTCGCGATAATGGCGGCGGCGTCGTCATCGGTACGGAATTCGAACCGGGCAAGGCCGCGACGGCGCGCGCCAACTTCAAGTCGGCAAGCCTTGATCGGTTTATCGAGCTGCGCGAGGGCGATCTGCGCGAGACTTTGCGCAACGTCGACGGTCCGATCGATTTCATGCTCATCGACATTTGGACGCCGCTCGCCCGTCCGGCGCTCGAACACATCGCGCCGAAGCTTCGGCCTGGCGCTGTCGTGATCTGCGACAATACCGGCGCTTATCGCGATCACTACGAAGACTACTTCGCCTTCATCACATCGCACGGCGGCCTGCGCACCATGACGCTGCCATTTCCGGGTGGACTAGAGATGACGGTGCGAGTCGACCGCTAGGCGGCTTGTGACGCTGCTTTGCCGATGACGCGGTTGCGGCCGCCGCGCTTGGCTTCGTAAAGGCCTTCGTCTGCGCGCTTGAGAAGCGCGTCGGCGCTTTCGTCGGTGGCTTCAGAGCAGGCGACGCCAACCGAGACGGTGACTTCCAGGCTTTCCGCGCCGCTGATGCGGAAAGGCGCGGCGCAAACGTGGCGGCGCAAGCGCTCCGCGGCGAGGCAGCCTACATCGCCCGTGGTGTTCGGCATGATGACGACGAACTCTTCACCGCCAAGCCGGCAGGCGAAATCGGAAGGACGCACGTTCGAGGCGAGGCGTGCGGAGAATTCTTTTAGCACCTCGTCGCCGCAATCGTGGCCGAACGTATCGTTGATGCGCTTGAAGTGATCGAGGTCGACGATCATTACCGAGACGGGATCGCCGCCGCATTGCGCGCGCTGCACCAGCGGCGCCAGCTGCGCATAGAGGAAGCGGCGATTGTAAAGGCCGGTGAGCTGGTCGGTGACCGCGAGCTCGAGGCTTTGATCTAAGCGCGTACGAAGCGCGTCCATGTAACGCTTGCGGCGCATCAAAGTGCGTGCGCGCGCGACCAGTTCGTCTTCGTCGACAGGCCGGACGATGATGTCGTGTGCGCCGAGTTCGAGCGCGCGGTTGGCGCGCTTGTGGTCGTCGGCGTCGGTGACGGCGAGGATTGGCAAATGCCGCGTCGGCTCCCCAGAGCGCATGCGCGCGATCACACGAAAGCCGTCGAAGTGCTTGGCCGTGACCGAGACGACCACCAGATCCGGCGGCGCCGTCGCCTTGTCGCCGTCGGCGCCGAGCACGGTGACGCGATGTTCCACGCCGAGCGCGGTGGTGATGCGCTTTATTTGCTTCGGATTGTCGTCAATCAACAGCACATTACCGGCGGTCAGCCGGTGCTGGTCGAGCGGGTCGGGGCGCAGGTCTTCGCCAATGACGCCGAGCTTGCGCCCGCTCGCTTCGCGCGCGCGCAACTCGTCGATCACGATCTTCAAGCCGACGAGGCTCTTCACCCGCGACAACAGCTGCACGTCGTCGATCGGCTTGGTCAGAAAATCCTCGGCGCCCGCTTGCAAACCGCGCAAGCGGTTTTCGCGATCGTCCAACGTCGTGATCATCACCACGGGAATGTGGCGCGTCTCCGGCGTCTGCTTGATGCGCCGGCACGCCTCGTAGCCGTCGATACCGCCGGGCATCATCACGTCCATCAGCACGATGTCGGGGCGTTCGCGCTTGGCCATCTGCACGGCTTCTTCGCCGCGCGTTGCGAACAGCACGTCGTAGTATTCGGCGGTGAGCTTCGCCTCTAAGAGGCGGCGATTGGCCTCGAGGTCGTCGACGACGAGGATGCGGGCGCTCACGGTGCCCTCATCCGATGAACTTGCGCACGGTTTCGAGGAACGTCGTCACCGAGATCGGCTTCGACAGATACGCGTCGCAACCCGCGGCAAGAATCTTCTGCTCATCGCCGCGCATGGCGAAGGCGGTGACGGCGACTACCGGAATGGCTTTGAGCTGCGCGTCGGCTTTCAGCCGTCCGGTGATCTCGATGCCGGAGATTTCCGGCAGCTGGATGTCCATGACGATCAAGTCGGGCTTGTGCTCGCGCGCGAGCGGCAAGGCTTGGCGGCCGTCTCGCGTTTTGACGGTGCGGTAGCCGAACGCCTCCAAGAGGTCGTTGAACAAGCGCATGTTCAACTCGCTGTCTTCGACGATAAGGACCGTCTTCTTGGTCATCCGCGCTCGCGATCGGGGCTGACGCCCAGCGCCCGAGTGTTAACAGCCAGGGCTTAACAACCCATAGCAACCCCAGCAATGTGCGGGAGCATTCGAGTAATCTACGTTAACAAAGCGTGGAGGATGGCGGTCGATGCGGCTTGGCATTGATTTCGGCGGCACCAAGATCGAGGCGGCGGCGCTTGATTCAACAGGCGAAATCCGCGCGCGCCAGCGTGTGGAGAATCCTGGGAGTTATGAAGCGTCGATCGCCGCTCTGCAGGCGCTTGTGGAGCGAATCGAATCCGAGAGCGGCGAGCGTGCGCACGCCATCGGCGTGGGGATGCCGGGATCGTTGTCGCCGCGGACAGGTTTGCTGCGCAACGCCAATTCCGTGTGGATGAATGGGCGCCCGTTTCTGCAGGATCTCGAACGCGCTTTCGCGCGGCCGGTGCGCGTGGAGAACGACGCAAATTGCTTCGCGCTCTCGGAGGCTGTCGACGGCGCGGCCGCAGGTGCGCGCGTGGTGTTCGGCGTCATTCTTGGCACTGGGTGCGGCGGTGGCGTTGTCGTCGACAAGCGCACGGTGGAAGGCGCGAGCCGCATCGCGGGCGAGTGGGGACACACGCCTCTGCCGTGGCGGCGGGCGAGCGAACCGTCGGCGCGCGATTGGTGCGGGCGCTGGGATTGCTTGGAGCAATGGATTTCCGGCACCGGCTTTCGCCGCTGGTCCGGCATGCCTGCACGCGAAGCGGTGGCGCGTGCGGCGCAGCACGATAGCGCGGCCATTGCTGCGCTGGATTTGCTGACCGATCGGATCGCGCGGAGCCTCTGCGTCGTGATCAACATCCTCGATCCGGACGTCATCGTGCTCGGCGGGGGCTTGTCGAACATCGATGCGCTCTACCCAGGTATCCGCGGCAAGCTGATCGCGCACGCCATCTCAGACATCGTTTGCACGAAAGTGGTGAAGAACAAGCACGGCGATTCTTCCGGCGTTCGCGGCGCCGCGTGGCTCTTCACGCCGGAGGAAGTTGCTTGACGGAAGCGCTCCAGTTCGTGGGCTTACTGACAGCGTTCGCTGCGATTGTTGGTGTCACCGCATATGTTGGCGCAACTGCGCAACGTGTTGTGAATCACGCCTTTCATGTCGATTTGACTTGGTGGCTCCTGCTTCTGAGCGCCGCCTTCTTTTGGTTTCTGTTTTGGGGACCCTTCTCCCACGCAGCGGGCGACTGCTACCCACGGTCAGTTCTCAGACAAAAGGATAAGAGCGACTTCATTGCGGTTCTCGGATGGGGCGCTTTCTTGTTCCTTGGGCTGGGCGCCGGGATCGCCAAGAAGGATTGGTTTTCGACACCTGCGCAGTTCTTGCTTCTCGTTGGAATGTTGGTGTTTGGGGGCACACTCGTTGGAATGGCGCTCGGAAGCGCCGCGGTTTGTTGGCCGGAAGATTGATGCCGTGATCCTCTGCCGAACCTGCGCAAAAGAGAGCCAAGCGCCGAACCGATGCTCTCGCTGCGGCGAGGACAAGCTTTTCGCGCACGCCGAACTCGCCACGCTCTCCCTCGCGCACCTCGATTGCGACGCGTTCTATGCGGCCATCGAAAAGCGCGATGATCCCAGCCTCATCCCGCACGCCGTCATCGTCGGCGGCGGCAAGCGCGGGGTTGTCTCGACCTGCTGCTACGTCGCGCGCGCGTATGGCGTGCGGTCGGCGATGCCGATGTTTCAGGCGCTGAAGCTCTGCCCGCACGCGAAAGTCGTGCACGGCGACATGAGCAAGTACGTGGAGGAGGGCCGCATCATCCGCCGCATGATGCAGAAGCTCACGCCGCAGGTGGAGCCGCTCTCCATCGACGAAGCCTTCATGGATTTGTCCGGCACCGACGCGCTGCACGGCGGCGCACCGGCGCAAACGCTGATCAAGCTGCAGAACGAGATCGAAACGGAACGGGGGCTCACGGTCTCCATCGGTCTCTCGTTCAACAAGTTCCTCGCCAAGACCGCGTCCGATCTCGACAAGCCGCGCGGTTTCTCCGCCATCGGCAGAGCCGAGGCGCTCGACTTTCTCGCTCCGCGGAAAGTCTCATCGCTTCCCGGTGTTGGCCCCGCCGGCGCGGCGCAATTGGAGAAGCAAGGTTTGCGCACGGTCGGCGACATCCGCGCGGCCGGCGAACTGCGCATGCGCGCGGCGCTGGGAGATTGGGGCGCGTATCTGTTCGCGCTGTCCAACGCGCAAGACGCGCGCCGCGTCGATCCCGATGGCGAGCGGAAGAGCATTTCGGCGGAGACCACGTTCTTCGAAGATGTCGCCGAGATCGAAGCGCTCGAGGACATCCTCTGGCCGCTCTGCGAAAAGGTCGCCTCGCGCTGCCGCGCGTCGGACATGGCTGGACGCACGCTCACGCTGAAACTGAAGGATACAAGGTTCAAGATCATCACGCGCCGCCGGCAATTGCCCGAGCCGAGCTTGCTCGCGCATCGCATCTTCGACGTCGCCCGCGAATTGCTCCACGCCGACGCGGACGGGCGCATCAAATTCCGGCTTATCGGCGTCGGTCTGTCCGACTTCAGCGACGCGGCCGACGCCGACAAAGGCGACATGCTCGACACCGAGACCCCGCGGCGCGCGGCGGCGGAGGCTGCGGTGGCGAAGGCGCGCGGAAAATTCGGGCGCGATGCGGTGGTCACGGGGCGCGCGCTGCGGAGCGCGTTTGAGGATGACGACGAAGAGTGATCGCTCTACAGTGTTGCAGTGAGGGATCAGCATGGGCCGGATTGAAGCGCGCTTGCAGGAATTGGGCGTCACGCTGCCGACGCCGCCGGCGCCGGTTGCGTCCTACGTGCCCTTCGTGATCGCGGGTAAGCTTGTGCATGTGTCGGGACAAGTATCGGTCGATGCCTCCGGCGGCATCAAAGGGAAGCTCGGCGACTCGATCGAAGTGGAAGAGGGCCAAGCGGCGGCGCGGCTTTGCGCGCTCAATCTGCTGGCGCAGATGAAAGCCGCGTGCGACGGCGATCTCGATCGCGTGAAGCGCGTGGTGAAGCTCAACGGCTTCGTCAACGTCACCGCGGACTTCAGTCCGATCCCGCAAGTCATGAATGGATGCTCCGACCTGATGGTGGCGGTGTTCGGCGATGCGGGGCGTCACGCGCGCGCGGCTGTCGGTGTGGCCAACCTGCCGCTGAATTATGCTGTCGAGGTGGACGGCGTTTTCGAGCTGGCGTGACTTGGTTTCGTCACACGCGCGGCCCTAGATAGCGCGCAATGGACGGTTCGGACTCCCTCACGCTGCATGTGCTCGGCGGCTTGCGTGAAATCGCGCGCGAGCAGTGGGACGCGCTGGCTAATCCGCCCGCCGCGCCGTTCGACCCGTTCCTGAGCTGGGATTTTCTCGAGGCGCTTGAGTCCAGCAACTGCGCGACGCCGCAGACGGGCTGGGCGCCGGCGCATCTCGTAGCACGCGACGCCTCGGGCGCGGCCGTTGGCGCGATGCCGCTTTACGCGAAGGCGCACTCCTACGGCGAGTATGTGTTCGATCACGGCTGGGCCGATGCGATGCAGCGCGCGGGCGGACGCTATTACCCGAAACTGCAAGGGGCGGTACCGTTCACGCCCGTGCCGGGCCGCCGCGTGTTCGCGCGCGCCGCGGCCGTCGAAGCAGCGTTGGCCCGGGGCGCCATCGGCATCGCGCAGCGCATGCGCGGCTCGTCGGTGCACATCACGTTCGCGCACGAAGACTTGTGCGCGCGCCTGAAACCGCTCGGCTTCATGACCCGCGCGGGGCTGCAATACCACTGGTTCAACCAAGGCTACCCGACCTTCGCCGATTTTCTATCGGCACTATCTTCACAAAAGCGCAAAGTCATCCGCCGCGAACGCGAGCGGGCGCAGGACGGCGTGACGATCCGCCGTCTCGTCGGCGACGAGATCAAGGAGCGCGACTGGGACTTCTTCTTTCGCTGTTATATGGACACCGGCTCGCGGAAATGGGGTTCGCCGTATCTGAACCGCAAATTCTTCTTGCTGCTGGGCGAACGTGTGGCGCCGCGTTGCGTGCTGTTCGTTGCGGAGATCGGCCGCAAACCGATCGCGTCGGCTCTCAATCTTCTCGGGTCGGAAGCTCTTTACGGTCGCTACTGGGGGCGTGTTGTCGACGTGCCGTTCTTGCACTTCGAGCTCTGCTACTATCAGGCCATCGAGCTTGCGATCGAACTGAAACTTGCGCGCGTGGAAGCGGGCGCCCAGGGCGAGCATAAGCTCGCGCGCGGCTACACGCCGACGGCGACGTACTCAGCGCATTGGATTGCGAGCCCTGGCTTGCGCGATGCCGTCGCGCGCTATCTTGCAGCCGAAACGCCTGCGGTTATGGAAGAGCGCGAACTTCTCGCCGAGCACGCGCCGTTCAAGAAGGACTGACCGCGCGCGCTGGGCGGAAGGCGTAGTACAGCGGCACGCCGCCCAGACTCAGCAGTGCGCCCCACGCCAACACTTCGAGGCCAGAACCGAACATCGCAAACAGCGAGTAAGCGCATCCGAGCATCGCCACCATCGCCCAGCCGCGCGCCGAACGCCATGAGTGCCGCAATTCGGCGAGCGCGCTGGCGAGATAGAAGGAGAGGCTGAGCGCCGTCGACATCATCAGAAGAAACGTGAACGCCGCGACGAGCCCGCGCGAATAGTTCACCAGCAACAGCAGCGAACCCAAGACGGCGGACAAGAGCAACGCGAAATGCGGCGCGCCGCCGGCGTTCGTTTTCGCGAGCCACGCCGGCGCAAGCCTGTCGAGCGCCACCGCCATCGGCATTTGTCCGCACACGAACAAGACGCCGTTGAGCGTTCCGGCCGTCGCAATCATCGCGCCTGCGGCGATGAAGTAAGGCCCCCAAACGCCCAAGCCGCGCGCTGCGTCGGCGAAGGGCGCCGTGGAGCGCGCGAGCTGATCGGCGGGCACCAGCATCATCACCGCGAGCGTCGCGCAGAGATACACAGCCGTCACGGTGAGCATGCCCATCACAGTCGCCCGGGGAATGGTGCGCTCGGGGTCCTTTACCGAACCAGCCGGCATCACGCCGACTTCGAAGCCGGTGAACGGCCACAGCGCGATGAGCGCCGTGGCGGCGAGCGCGGGGATGATCTCCGAGTTCGACGGATTGAATGCCGGGAGGTTTTCAACGCGCCCGAGGAAAAGGGTGAGCGCGGCGACCACGGCGAGCGGGATAATTTTCAGAAACGTCATCGCGATCTGCACGACGCTCGCTTCCTTCAGCCCGCGGGTGTTCACGACTGTGAGAACTGCGATCAGCCCGAGCGCTGAAAGGGCTTGCGCCACGGCGTTGTCGTTCAGCGCCGGCACGAACACCGCGAGATAGCCAACGAACGCGATGGCCACGACGGGGATCGCGATCCCGTACGAAACCCAGAAGCACCACGCCACCAGGAAGCCAACGAGATCACCAAACGCTTCCTGCGCATAAACGTACGGTCCGCCCGTGCGCGTCGTGCGCGACGCGAGACGCGCGAACACGAGGGCAAGCGCGATCGAGCCGATGCCGGCGATGATCCAGCCGCCGAAGCTCAAGAGACCGAACGGCGCCATCAGCGTGGGCAGCATAAACACGCCGGAGCCGATCATGGTGCCGGCGGTGAGAGACCAGCACGTCCAAAACCCGAGCGGCCGCGCGTCCGTCATTGATTTTTCCCGCTCGCCATCCAGCTCACACTAGACGAATAACGGAGGAAGGCCATGACCGAAAAGACCTACAAGGGCGCGTGTCATTGCGGCGCTGTGCGCTTCGAGGCCGAGATGGACCTCGCGAGAGGCACGATGCGCTGCAATTGCTCGATCTGCTGGAAGGCGCGAGCGTGGTTCGCGACCACACCCGCGGAGAAAGTGCGGGTGTTGCAGGGACAAGGCGCGCTCGCGGACTATCGGTGGAAGCCAGCAAAACAGGACCAGCCGCATCTCCACTATCACTTCTGCAAAACGTGCGGCGTACGCGCCTTTGCGTACGGCGACAGCCCCGAGCTTGGAAAGTTCTACGCGATCGCCATTTCAACGTTGGAGAACGTAGACGCCGACGAACTCGCGGGGAAGATTAGGTACGTCGATGGCGCGCACGATCGGTACGACCGCGAGCCTGAGGACACTCGCCTCATGTAGCGGCTAGTGCATACGTTCTTCGCGCGCGTCCTCGTCCTCTTGCGCGAGGTCGAGTTCATATTGTGTCTGATGAAAATACTCTTCCGGGTCGACGACGCCGTACTCGAACTCGGTTTCCCACCGGTGCGTCGGGCGCGCGTCCTTCGGCTGGGGGTCTTCCGCGGGCACTTGTGAAATGAACCAGCCTACGTAGGCGTCGCACCAACTGGCGCGTTCTTCATACGGCGCGGAGGCCGGCGGAGGATTGTGCGAATACGTCGACATCATCGTCACCTAAGGCTTAGCCCCTTCCTGTCCTGGGTCGCTGGTAGCGCGCCGCTTCGGCGCGGGTTTCACGCTCGTACGCGCGCGGATCGGCGCGGCACGAATTGAACTCGACTTCGTATTGGTGCGTCGCGCGCGCATCGGCCGGCAGCGTCGACGGTTGCATCCGCGTGATGAGCCACGTTGTGTAGCGGTCGCACCACGCAACGCGTGCATTCGTGGAAGCGCTGGCAGACGGCGCTGCTCGCGTTGGCGCCTGCACATGTGTCACCGGTTTTGCACACGCCGTTCCGGCGGTAAGGAACACAGCGGCGGCAACAATAAGCGTTCTCATATGAGGCGAACGCAAGTTCCCGCCGGTCGTTCCACACTGAAAGTTGTTTCAGCGACGCCGATACCGCCCGCGAGGCGGCCCGCCGCGCGTTTGCCGGCTTTGCTTGGCTTTGCGCCAGTTCTGCGCCGGCGCAAGCGGATTGCTTTCGACGGAGAACAGCAGTCCGCCGCTGACCGGCGTCGCCTCTTCGAGGCGCACTTCGACCTTTTGCCCCAGCAGATACCGCTCACCGCTGGCTTCGCCGACGAGCGCGTGCGCGGCTTCGTCGTGATAGAAGCGCTCGCGCCCAAGCGATGAGATTGGCGCGAGACCATCGGCTTGAGTCTCATTCAGCCGGATGAACAACCCAAACCGCGTCACGCCGCTCACACGGCCCTCGAACACCGCGCCGACGCGGTCGGCGAGAAAGCTCGCGATGTAGCGGCTTGTGGCGTCGCGCTCGGCAGCCATCGACGCCCGTTCGCGCTGGGTGATGTGCTCGGCGATCGCGTCGAGGCGGCCTTCCTCGTGGTCGGTCAGTCCATCCGATCCGAGCTTCAGCGCTTTGATCAAAGCGCGATGAACGATGAGGTCGGCGTAGCGGCGGATCGGCGAGGTGAAATGCGCGTAGCGCATCAGGTGCAAGCCGAAATGGCCGATGTTCTCGGCGCTGTAGATCGCCTGCGCCTGCGTGCGCAGCACGACCTCGTTGACGATCTCCGCGTGGGGTCCGTCCGCGGCAAGGCTCAGGATGCGGTTGAACCGGGAAGGCGTGACGGTCTGGCCCTTGGCCCAACTCATGTTCACCGTAGAGAGGAAGTCCGAAAGCGCGGCGATCTTCTCCTCGCTCGGCCGGTCGTGCACGCGGTAGATCAGCGGCCGGCTTTTCTGCTCCAGGGTTTCGGCAGCGCAGACATTGGCCTGGATCATGAATTCTTCGATCAGCTTGTGCGCATCGAAGCGCTCGCGCTTCTTCACGCCGGCGACGCGGCCGTCCTTGAAGACGATCTTGTGCTCCGCGGAATCGATCTCCAGCGGATTACGCGCCGCGCGCGCTTCCAGCACGCAGCGATACGCCGCCCAAAGCGGCTTCAGGATCGGTTCGAGCAGAGGCTTGGTCTTGTCGTTCGGCTTGCCGTCGATAGCGGCTTGCGCCGCGTCGTAGGAAAGTTTCGCCGCTGAGCGCATTAGCCCGCGCGCGAACTTGTGGCCCTTCTTCTTGCCGGTCTTGTCGAACACCATTTCGACCGCGAGGCAGGCGCGGTCTTGCTTCTCCAGCAGCGAACACAGATCGGCCGACAGCGCCTCGGGCAGCATCGGCGCTACGCGGTCCGGGAAATAGGTGGAATTGCCGCGTTTCTGTGCGCCGCGATCGAGCGCCGAGCCGGGCGTCACGTAGTGCGCGACGTCGGCGATCGCCACCCACACGCGCCAGCCGCCTTTGTTGTTCGGATCGTCATCCGGCTGGGCATACACCGCGTCGTCGTGGTCGCGCGCGTCTTCGGGATCGATGGTGACAAGCGGCAAATGCCGCAGATCGGTGCGGCCCTTCAGCGACGCCGGGCGCGCTTGCTTGGCTTCGCGCTCTTCTTCCGGCGTGAAGCCTTCGCTGATGCCGTGCGTGTGCATGGCGAGGATCGACGCCGCGCGCGGATCGTTCTCCTTGCCGAGCACTTCCTTCACCAACGCGCGCTTCGGTCCGTTCGGGCGCGACCCGTGCGCCAGTTCGACGAGTACGAGATCGCCGTCCATCGCTGCGCCGATATGTTCAGGCAACACCATGAGATCGTGGCGCGCTTTGCGGTCGGCGGGCTCGACGCGCCCCCCGCCGAGCGGACGTCCGCGCTGATCCTTCGCGGCGCGGTAGACGCCGAGGATCTTGTGCGCGCTTTGCCCGAGGCGCTTGATGACGCGCGCTTCGTGGCCGTCGTGGGTCGAGGTGATGCGCGCGAGCACGCGATCTCCCACGCCGATTGCCGCTTCGCCTTGGCGTTGTCGCGCATCTCCAGGCGCCATGCGCACCAGCGGGCCGAACAAGCCGTCTTCGCCGCGCATGCGCGCGAGCAGTTCGCCGTCGCCGTCGCGGTCGACGATGTCCATCACGCCGGTCTGCGGCAGCGCGGTCGCGTCGGCATAGCGCCGCCGGCCGGTGCGGCCGAGCGCGCCGTCGTGCTCGAGTTCGCGCAGGATGCGGCGCAGTTCTTTCTTGTCGTCGGGATGCACGTTCAGTTCGCGCGCGAGATCGCCCTTCTTGGCGCGTCCGCCCATACGCGCGATCGCATCGCGCACGCGCTCTTTCGTCAGCGGTTGGGGCGGGGGGCGATTTTTCTTCGCCATCACCGCTGCCAGAAAAAGCAACCAGCTGGAAGTCCGGCTCCGCTGCGCTTGAGAAGGAGGTAGCCCAAGCCGCCACCAAAGTTGGGGCCGGGGGCTACATGTGTGCGCCCTTCAAATCTCCCTGAGTCCGCTTGAATCCAATCGGACGGTTCATTCGGTGGTGAATAGAAGCTGTAGGTCGAATCCAACTGTCCGACAAAATCGAAGTCGCGTGGCGCCTCCTCAGCGCTTTGTATCCATTTTGGGAAACCGCCCAGTCGAGTTCCCCAAGTCACGCGAGCATGGATATCCTCATCCAATGCCAAGTGTGTCGCGTCACGTTGGAATTGCGCGTTCAAAGAGGGTGGCAGATCGTCATCATGTTCGATCCAATGAACGATGCGGACGGCGTCCTCTAGCGGTGGCAGGTCGGGAGGAAGAGGTGTCTCGCCTTCGCGTAACTCTTCCGGCTCGATTACAAAGCAAGCGTTGCCGCCCGAAAAGGCCTTCCAATCGTCGCACATGCCGGGATCGTTACCGCATTGAAACACGAAAAGCGTGCGACCTTCGCGCCCCAAGTCCAGCCGGTCCGCATGGTGCTGATACTGAGCGAGGAGCGATTGCGATCCGCCGCACTGCTTGCACTGGGGCCATTTGTCCTTTGGAAGCCCCCAAGGAATGCCACCCAATCGTTCGCTACAACTTGTTGTTTCCTGCGCCGCTCGGATGTCAGGAACAAAGTAGCGCATCGCGCGTCTAACCCGCCGCCTTCTTCGCGGCTTTCTTGGGCGCAGCCTTCTTAGCCGGGGCCTTCTTCGGCTTCTCTTCCTTCGCCGCAGCCTTCTTCGCCGGCGCCTTGCGGGCGCCTTTCTTCTTCCCGCCGCCAGCTTCCGCGCGCGCGGCGAGCAATTGCAGCGCGACTTCGAAGCCCAAATCTTCCGGCTTGATGTCTTTCGGAATGTTGGCGTTCACGTCGCCGTCGCTGACATAGGGGCCGTAGCGTCCGCTCATCACATTCACCGGCTTGCCGGTGACCGGGCTTTCGCCGAGCACCTTCAGCGGCGCAGGCGCGCCGCGCTGGAAGCGGCCTTTGCCGCCGCCGGCTTTCTTTTCCTCGAACAGCGCCACGGCGCGGTTCATTTGGATGTCGAACACGTCTTCGACGTTGGGCAAGTTCACGTAGGTCTTGCCCATCTGGATGTACGGCCCATAGCGGCCGATGTTGGCGAGCACCATTTCGTGCTCGCTCGGATGCATGCCGACTTCGCGCGGCAGCGACAGCAATTTGATCGCCGTCGGCAGATCCATCGTCTCGGGCGTCTTGTCCTTCGGCAGGCTCGCGCGCTTCGGCTTGTCCTCGCCGTTCGGCATTTCGAGATAGACGCCGAAGCGGCCGCTCTTGATCGTGATCGGTCCACCCGGACCCTGGCCAAGCAGAATGCCTTCAGACGGAATGGCCGCGTCGCCGTTTTCCGCCGGCGCCAGTTGGCGCGTGTACTTGCACGGCGGATCGCCATTGTAGTTCGAACAGCCGACGAAGGCGCCGTACTTGCCCAAGCGCAGCGAAAGTTGGCCTTGGCCGCACAGCGGGCAGAGGCGCGGGTCGGAGCCGTCTTCCTTCGGCGGGAAGATGTGCGGGCCGAGCACCTCGTTCAGCGTGTCGATGACGTTGCCGACGCGGAGATCGCTGATGTCGTCGACCGCGCCGCGGAAATCGCTCCAGAATTCGCGCATCAGCTTCTTCCAGGGCAGATCGCCAGAGGATATTTCGTCGAGCTTCTCTTCGAGATCGGCGGTGAAATCGTATTCGACGTAGCGCTGGAAGAAGTTTTCCAGAAACGCGGTGACGATGCGGCCGCGGTCGTCGGGAATGAAGCGGTTCTTCTCGCTGATGACGTAGTTGCGCTCGCGTAGCTTCTCCAGGATCGCCGCGTAGGTCGAAGGCCGGCCGATGCCGAGCTCTTCGAGCTTCTTGACCAGGCTCGCTTCGGAGAAGCGCGGCGGCGGTTCGGTGAAGTGCTGCTCGGCCTTGGCGTCGGCGACCTTCATCGCTTCGCCTTGCTTCATCGCGGGGAGGCGGCGGTTTTCTTCGTCCTCTTCGTCGTCGCGGCCTTCTTGATAGAGCGTGAGGAAGCCGTCGAAGAGGATGACTTGGCCGTTGGCGCGGAGTTCGACCTTGCCCGTCGGCTCGGTGAAATCGACCGTCGTGCGCTCGATCGACGCCGCTTCCATCTGCGACGCCATCGCGCGCTTCCAGATCAGCTCGTAGAGCCGCGCTTGATCGCCCTCTAACTTCATGCGGTCGGGCATGCGGTTGGGGTCGGTCGGACGGATCGCTTCGTGCGCTTCCTGCGCATTCTTGATCTTCGACGCGTACTTGCGCGGCGCCTCGGGTACGTACTCGTTGCCGAAACGCGCGCCGATCACGTAGCGCAGATCGCGCACTGCGCCTTCGTCCATCGAAACGCCGTCGGTCCGCATATAGGTAATGAGGCCAACCGTCTCGCCGCCCATGTCGACGCCTTCATACAGGCGCTGCGCCACTTGCATCGTGCGCGAGGCGTTGAAGCCGAGCTTCCGGGCCGCTTCCTGCTGCAGCGTCGAGGTGGTGAAGGGCGGCGGCGGATTACGGCGCGTGGGCTTAGCCTCGACGGCGTCGACCTTGAAGTGTCCGGCCTTCACCGCTGCGAGCGCGCGGTCCGCCATCTCCTTGTTCGGGATGTCGAGGCGCTTCAGCTTCTTGCCTTCGAAGCCGGAGATGCGCGCGGGCACGCGTTCGTTGCGGGGCGTCAGCAGGTTGGCATCGATCGACCAGTATTCTTGCGGCTTGAATTTCTCGATCTCGACTTCGCGGTCGACGATGATCCGGAGCGCCACCGATTGCACGCGTCCCGCCGAGCGCGAGCCCGGCAGCTTGCGCCACAGCACCGGCGAGAGCGTGAAGCCGACGAGGTAATCCAGCGCGCGGCGCGCCAAATATGCGTCGACCAATTCCATGTCGAGCTGGCGCGGATGCGCCATCGCCTGCTTCACCGCATCCTTGGTGATGGCGTTGAAGGTGACGCGTTCGATTTCCTTGCCCTTGAGCGCTTTGCGGTTCTTCAGCGCCTCAATGACGTGCCACGAGATCGCTTCGCCTTCGCGATCGGGGTCGGTGGCGAGGATGAGTTTGTCGGCGTCCTTCAGCGCGTCAGCGATGTCCTTCACGCGCTTGGAGGATTTCGCGTCCATTTCCCATTCGAGCGCGAAGTCTTCGTCGGGCCGGACGGAACCGTCCTTCGGCGGCAGGTCGCGGATGTGCCCATAGCTCGCCAGCACCTTGAAACCCGGCCCAAGGTACTTGTTGATCGTCTTGGCCTTGGCCGGGGACTCGACGACGACGACGTTCAAGGAAGGCTCCGGGAGGGCTGTTCTGGCGCCCCAGGACCGGGGCCGGTCAAATCGGGCGGCGGAAACTGGGGGCTGGGGGGTTGGCTTGTCAACGCGGCCCAGATGGGGAGGGTCGGGACCTCCGTCCAGCGCCCGGCGGGGTGACAAGCGCTACCTATGGATGTTAGTCACCGATCTATGGTTGAGGATGCGGGCGCTGCGAACGGCGGCAAACTAACTGCCGAAGATGAAATTTCTGCTTTCGATGCAGCCAGTTATGCCCGCCACATGAGCGAGCAGCTGGCCATTATGTGCCGTGAGGCCGGCCTGACGCTATTGGCTGACTCCCTCAGGCTGTCGCGGGACGTTGCCGCCGCCGCGATGGCCGACCTGCACCGCCGTCAGCCCGCGAAGGCCGCCCCGGACGACGCGGCATAGCCGCCGGGCAGGGACGCCGCGCGGCCCTCTAGCTCGAGTTCCGTGAGCACGGCGGCAACCGCGCCGGCAGGCGCCTCGGCGACGCGCGCGAGGTCGTTGACGTGAATGGGCGTCGGCGAAAGCAGCGCCGCGATTTTGCTTGCGAGGCCCGGTGCAATCGGCGCCGTTTCTTCGACGGAGAACAAGGATCCGGGAGACAGCGGCCGCAATGGCGCGGCGTAGTCGCCGAGCGCGGCGATCACGTCTTCCGCGTTCTCGATCAGCGTCGCGCCGTTCTTGATCAGCGCATTCGAACCGTGCGCGCGCGGATCGAGCGGCGAGCCGGGCGCGGCCATCACGTCGCGGCCTTGCTCCGCGGCGGCGCGTGCGGTGATGAGCGAGCCCGAGCGCAACGCGGCTTCGATCACGATCACCGCGCGCGAAAGGCCGGAGATGATGTGGTTGCGGCGTGGGAAATCGCGGGCGCGTGCGGTGAAGCCGAGCGGCGCTTCGCTGACGACGGCGCCCACGCGCGCGATAGCGTCGTGCAGTTTCAGGTTCTGCGGCGGATAGGGCTGGTCCAAGCCGCCGGCGAGCACCGCGATGGTGCCGCTGTCGAGCGCGCCGCGATGCGCAGCCGCGTCGATGCCGCGCGCTAATCCCGAAACGATGGCGAAGCCGGCTTCACCGAGATCGCGTGCAAGCTTCTCCGCGAACATCAGCCCCGCCGCCGAACCTTCGCGCGAGCCGACGATGGCGATCGCCGGCTGTTTCAACGGCGCATCCTCGCCGCGCATCGAAAGCAGGGGCGGCGGCGCGTCGAGCTGGTTCAGCAGCGCCGGATAATCCGGCTCACACGAAGCGACGAGCCGCGCATTGAGCTTCGCCAGCGCGTCGAGTTCTTCCTCGATCTTGTCCGCGGGCGGCGGGATGAGCGGCGTTTCGCGCGAAAGGCGCGGCAACGCTTCGAGTGCGGCGCTTGGGGTGCGGTGGCGCGCGATCAGGCGATGAAAAGTGATCGGTCCGATGCGCGGCGTGCGCGCCAGCCGCGCCCAAGCGACACGCTCGGGGCGCGACAGCATCCGCATCAGAACTCCGCCGTCGGCGGTGCAGGTTCGGTCGGTGCGCTGGTGGCAGTGTCTGGTGGCGGGTCGGTCTTCGACGCGCCGATCTTCGGCTCCGTGCCCGCGCGCAAGCGCGCGATATTGGCTCTATGCCGCCAGAAGATAAGCGCCGCGAGGATGGCGCAAAAGACAATGCCGGCGATGTCTGGCGCGCCGCCTGCGAGTGCGAAAATCGGCGCGCCCGCGGCAGCGACAAGCGCCGCCAATGACGAATAGCGGAAGATCGCCGCGACAAAAATCCAGACAGCCGCGGAGACCAAGCCGATTGGCCACAGGCCCGCAAGCAACACGCCAAAAAACGTGGCGACGCCTTTGCCGCCTTTGAAGCCGAGCCAAACGGGGTAGCAGTGCCCGATGAAGGCCGCCGCGCCCGCGACGTAGCCGATTTCACTCCACCCGGGCCGATCCACGCCCCAGAGGAGGCGCGCGAGGATGAGCGCAACACCTGCCTTCGCCGCGTCGAGCACCAACGTTGCAAGCGCTATGTCCTTGCGGCCCGTGCGCAGCACGTTGGTCGCGCCGATATTGCCCGAGCCGATGTTGCGGATGTCGCCAAGTCCCGCCGCGCGCGTCAGCACCAGCCCGAACGGAATCGAACCGAGCAGGTAGCCGCCGACGGCGGCGAGAATGAAGAAAAAGATGTCCACGCCGGGCCTCTGTATCAGCCGAAGCGGGGGCGGCCTAGTGCGGCTGCGATGGCCGCGCCCGGAGCTGCGACTGACGCCGGCCTACTGGCCGCTCGCTTTCTTCATTTCGGCCACGAGCGCATCGTCGATCTCGGCGGCGCGCGCGAGAGCGGGACGGGCTTTCAGACGATCGAAATACGCTTCGAACATCGGGCGCTTTTCCAGCGTGCCGAACTGCATGCCCCAGCCGATCTGCGAGCCGACATACACGTCCGCCGCCGTGAATTGATCGCCGAGCAGATAGGGGCTGTTCGCAAGCGCACCTTCGAGCGCGTTCACGACATCCTCCAGCCCGCCATAGCCGACCATCCTGCGCTGCTCTGGCTTCACCACGAGGCCGAGCGATTTCTGATACGCGGCCGGCTCGATGCAGCCCGCGCCGAAGAAAAGCCAGCGATAATAGGGTCCACGCATTTTCGAGCCGGAAGGCGGCGCGAGCTTCGCTTCGGGAAAAGCATCGGCCATGTACGCGCAAATCGCCGCCGCTTCGGTGACGACGACGTCGCCGTGCTTCAACGCCGGCACTTTGCCCATCGGATTCACGGCGAGATAGGCGGGCGCTTTCATGGTCGTGCCGTACTCGAGGATCTCGGTCCGATACGGCTTGCCGACTTCCTCCATCATCCAACGCGCAATGCGCCCGCGCGACATCGGGTTTGTGTAGAGAACGAGTTCGTCGGCCATCGGCGTGCCCCTCTGCGGCTCAATTGCGGTAAGAACAAAGCAGGAACTTGCGGGGCGGTCAAGACGTTGCGGAGCCGAAATCGTCGAATGGCGATTACAATTTCGCGATGACCGGCGCCGAGCACCCGGCTGACCCAGCCAACAGCGCGCTGCGCGGCGCCATCCGCTTCGTCGCGCTCGCCAACCTGGCCTATTTCGGCGTCGAGTTCGCCGTGGCGTTGTCGATCAAATCGGTGTCGCTGTTCGCCGACAGCATCGACTTCCTCGAAGACGCATCGGTCAATCTGCTGATCCTGCTTGGGCTCGGCTGGAGCGTCAAAGCACGCGCGCGCCTCGGCATGGTGTTGGCTGTGGTGTTGCTCGCGCCGGCGATCGCGACGTTGTGGACCGCGTGGCAAAAGATCGCCGCGCCGACGCCGCCCGAGCCGGTGTTGCTCTCCGCGACGGGATTGGGCGCGCTCGCGGTCAATCTCACCTGCGCGTTCGTGCTCGTGCGCTTTCGTCACGAGAGCGGGAGCTTGACCAAAGCCGCGTTTCTCTCAGCGCGCAACGACGCCTTCGCCAATCTCGGAATCGTCGCCGCCGGATTGACGACAGCAGCTGTGCACTCGGCATGGCCGGACATCGTCGTCGGTTTAGCGATCGCGGCGATGAACGCCGGCGCTGCACGCGACGTGTGGCAAGCCGCGCGTCGCGAACAGCGCGAAGCGAAACCTTAGCGCCTCAGCTTCCCCGGCACTGCGTGGGATCGCCCTGTGGCGTGTCCCAGGTCGCGCTCGCGCCCCCGCCGCTCAGGGTGTAGCGGCCGTTGGAATAATTCTGCACGCCCGGCGATGTTGACTGGAGCACCATCGACGGGCCGCCGACGATGGCGACTTGCGCCTGGTTGTTTTCGAAATCGACGGTGAGCTGCTGGCCGTTGGCGCAGCTGTAGACGATCGGTCCGTGCGCGGGCAGGGGGGCATTGCCTCCGCCGCTGCCGAAAACGCCGCCGCCGCCGCTCGTCGTTCCGCACGCCGCGAGCGCAAGCAAAGAGACGAAAACGAGTCTGCGCATGATGAGGCTCCTCAGCGTCTGCGGACGGCGACGTTCAATGTCGTGGAGAACGCGATCGCGATGATGAACGGCACCCAGATCGGCAGGTTCCCCAAGCCCGGCGCATTGAGCGCCGCCGCGAGGTGATCGTCCACGCACCACCAGAGCAGGAACATCCACATCGGCTACGCTCCGAGACTTAGCGCTAGACACCCGGCCGTCCTTCCCCGTGCGGGGAAGGTGTCGCGGCGATTGCGCAGCAAGCGGCGCGACGGATGGGGCGGCAGCGCCAACGTTTGCAAGTCCTGCGTAGTCTCCCCACCCGTCAGACCAACGCTTCGCGTTGCTCTGACACCCTCCCCTCCGGGGAGGGACGGCGGATGCAGTCGCGTCATTTGTGGAAAACGTAGCCTTTGGCGCGCGCGGCGTCAGCATCGGCGAAGAGGATGTAGTCGCGGAGGTCCTTCGTCGTCATCGCTTGCACGGCGGACGCGTCAGGTTTGAACCAGCGCTCGCCGCGATGGGCGATGACGAAGTCGTCGATGTCAGCTTCGCAGTAATGGCAGCGAAGGACCGCGCGGCTCGAGGTCGGCGAGGGCACGACCGTGAACTTCGCGCGCGCGACGCTTTGCTCGAGCGGATCGTGCGTGATGCAGTTGGCGTTGCGGCACATCAGGCCTTCGCGCGCGGCGTCTTCGTAGCGCGCGGCCTTGTCGGGAGCGAAGCCGCCGGCGTAGCGCGCAAGCGTCTTGTCTTTGACGAGCCCCATCGTCAGCGCGATCAGCGCCATGCGGATCGGCACGCCGTAGCTCGCCTGCTCGAAATACGCGGCGCGCGCGTCGGTATCGAGGCCGCGGTCGAGCTCGCCGACGCGCGGCAGCGGATGCATCACGCTCGCCTTTGCGTATTGCGGCGAGGAGAGGAATTCTGCGTCGATGGTTGGGTACGTTCCACTGTTGCGGCCCGACGGTTCGCGCTCCTTCTGGAAGCGCGTGACGTACACCGCATCGATGCGGCTCGTGAGCTTCTTGTGGATGTCGAGGCTTTCGGGGATTAGCGAGAGCTGGTGCGGCTCCTTGGCGGTGACGTAGAGCGCGTCGATGGCCGTGTCGTCCGTCGGCGGCTTCGCCATGGTGCAGCGGAAATCCTCACGCAGCCGTCGGTCCACGTGCGCAGGTAGCTCAAGCCCTTTGGCCGGCATCAGGATGAGGTTCGCCCCGAACCGTGCGAGTGCGTAGACGAACGAGTGGATCGTGCGGCTGCCTTTGAGATCGCCGGAGATGGCGATGTTCAAGCCCTTCAGCGATGCGTTCTTCTTCTTCAGCGTGAACAGATCGCACAGCGTTTGCGTCGGATGCTCGTGCGCGCCGTCGCCGCCGTTGATCACCGGAATGCCGGCGTACTCCGCCGCGAAGCGCGCCGCGCCGTCGCGCGGATGGCGAAGCACCATGATGTCGGCGTAGTTGGAGACGACGCGCACGCTGTCGGCGAGGCTTTCGCCTTTCGACGTTGAAGACGTTGCGGGATCCGCGCTCGTGATCACGCGCCCGCCCAAGCGGTTCATCGCGCTTTCAAACGACAATCGCGTGCGAGTGGACGGTTCATGGAAGAGCGTCGCCAGCATCAAGCCGGAGGCGATTTCCGTCGAGCGCGCGATGCGGTGCGGCGCGTTCGCGTCGCCCAATTGATCGAGAAAACCCTCCGCCATTTCGAAAACGGCTGCGATCTCCTCATTGGTGAGGTCGTTGATCGAAGCGATGTGGCGCGTCGGGGCGAGGGCCATGTCGAAGCTCAGCGATACAACATTTGGGGCGGCTCGGCGCGTTTCATAGCGATTCGCTGTGTTTGCGCGCTTCGTTGCGGCGCCGGCCCATTCATCCTTGCGGCGGAGTGTGGCGCGGTGCGGCGGCTTCGCGGCCAAGCGCCTGTTTTTCATCCCTATTGCCACCACGGACTCGGTGCTGTACTTGTTTTGTTCTCACCGGCTGAGTCGTGTGCTCGGCTGGGGACAACAAGAAGGCCGCTCCGCTTCGAGAGCGGCCAGAGCGAAAGGGTTTCGGAGGGTGTCATGAAGCGCACCGACCGCACGTCGAACGATACGCCGAACTTGAAGCCAATTGGCTTCGCCATGGCCGCCGTGGTGGCGGGCATCGGCGCACGCGCGCAAGCGGCGGAAGTGCGCGTGCTTACGCCGCCGCCGTCGCCGGACGCACGCACGCAAACATTCGGCGCCACTCAGGACGCGACGTCTGAAGAAGACGTGCTCGTGCTGGGTCCCGCCGATGAAGTCGAGCCGCTTGCGGAAAAGCCCGCAAAGCAGGTCGATCTGTTCGATCCCGACGTGCCGCTTGGCCGCAACGGGTAACGAGTTGGTCCGGAGTTCGTGATTGCCGCCGCCTGTGCCGGCCAAGTGCGCAGCCGCTTGCGTCACGAACTCCGGCCTCTTTTAGTGCGGCGTCGCTAGCGCGATGGCGATGGGCATCGTGATGAAGGACAGAAGCGTCGTGGCCGTGATGATCGCGGCCATCAGTTGCGCGTCGCCGCCCATTTCGCGCGCGAGCGTGTAGCCGGCGGCGGCCGTCGGCGTTGAGCCGATGCCGGCAGCGACCGCGGCGCCGAGCGGGCCTGCGCCGCAAAACGTGGCTGCCGTCCACAACACCGCCGGCGCGATGGCGAGCTTCATCGCGCACGCCGTGGCGACTTTCGGGCCCGCTGCGCGCAGCGCCCGGAAATCCAGGCCGGAGCCGACGCAGATCAGCGCCACCGGCATCGCCGCTTGTCCAAGCAGATGCAGCGCGTCCGAGACGTAGGGCACGTTGTGAAAGCCCGCGGCTTGCGCGGAGAGGCCAGCGAAACAGCCGAGGATCAGCGGGTTGGCGATAATCTGATCGATCAGCGCGCGCATGCTGGTCGCGCGGTTCGCGCCCCAGCGCGCCAGCACGCTGACGCAGACGACGTTCACCACCAGCACCAGCGGTCCGAAGGCGAGGCCGATCAGGTTCGGACCCTGCGGTCCGTAAAGCGCGGCCGCGCCGCCGAGCAGAGTGAATCCGTTCCAGCGCGCCGAGCCTTGAAAGACGCTAGTGAACGCCGGACCGTCGCCGCGGAAGATCAGCCGCAGCGAGAGCGACAGCAAGATCATCACACCGAAGCCGCTGAGCAGGCCGAGCACGAAGGGCATCGCGATCGGCGCGGTGAAATCCGCGCTCGACGACAGCGTGAACAAAAACGCCGGATAGAGCACGAAATAGCCGAAGCGGTTGACGAGCCCCATCTGCTCGGCGGTGGCGATGTTGGTCGCGCGGATGATGTAGCCGAGCGTGATCAGGATGAAGACGGGCGCAAGCGCGTTGACGACTTCGCTCATTGCCCTCCCCACCGACGCGCGTGCATCGCAGGGCGCGCGCGCGATTGCAAACGCCGTCGCGAAGCGCGCGAGTCACATCTTGTGACGCTCCGTTTCAGCCGCGCCGCTCCTGCAGCGCGTCGAGCGCGCCTTGCAGCATGTAGGCGGCGGCGAGCTTGTCGACGACTTCGCCGCGCCGGCGGCGGGAGGCGTCGGCGTCGACGAGCGTGCGTGTGACGGCGGCCGTACTGAGCCGTTCGTCCCAGAGCAGCAGCGGCGCATCGCGGACCGCGAGCAGGTTGCGCGCGAACGCGCGCGCGGCCTGCGCGGCCGGGCCGGACGAGCCGTCCATGTTGAGCGGCAGTCCGACGACGAAGCCCGCGCACGCGCGTTCGACGTAGAGCGCCAGAATGCGCGCGGCATTGTCCGCGAATTTCGTGCGTGCGATCTGCTCCAGCGACGAAGCGATCAGTCGCTCCGGATCGCAGACCGCCACGCCAAGCCGCTTCTCACCGGGATCGATCCCGATCAGCGCGCCACGCGGCGGCAGCGCTGCGGCGAAGGCGGAGGCGTCGAGGATGGGCATCAGGTATTGCAATAGGGCAGTAAGGCAGTAGGGCAATAGGCAGAGTAGTTCAGAGGTTGCTGTCCCTATTGCCTTATTGCCCTATTGCCTTATTGCCCTCGCGCCATGGCCATCGACGAAAAAACCGTGCGCAAAGTGGCGCGCCTGGCGCGGCTCGAGCTGCCGGAGGCGCGCGTCGGTGCGATGGTCGGCGAACTGAACGGTATCCTGGCCTGGATCGAGCAGCTGAACGAAGTCGACATCGAGGGCGTCGCGCCGATGACGAGCGCGGTCGAAGGCGCGTCGCTGCCGATGCGCGGCGATGTCGTCACCGAAGGCGACGATCCCGCGCGCGTTCTCAAGAACGCGCCGAAGAGCGAGGACGGCTTCTTCGTCGTGCCGAAGGTGGTTGAGTGAGCGCAGACGTCACCTCGCCCCCGCGAGGGGGAGAGGTCGCGCGCGAAAGCGCGCGGGTGAGGGGGCGTGGTGCAAGCACGCGCTCGTCATCGGCGCCGCGCTCGATTCTGATGGACGCCCCCTCATCCGGTCGCTTCGCGACCACCTTCTCCCCCTCGCGGGGGAGAAGGGTTGAGTCTGCGCTATGACTTTCACGATTCAGGTGGAGTCCCCGCTGCAGCACGAGGTGCGCACGCTGGTCGCCGCGCTCAACGAGAAACTTCTCTCGCTGACGCCGCGTGAGCACTGCCATCACATGAGCGTCGAGGAGATGGCGCGGCCGGACACGTGCCTGTTCGTCGCGCGTGAAGCCGGGAAGGCGGTGGCGATGGGCGCGTTGAAGCGCCATCGCGACGGCATCGCCGAAGTGAAGCGCATGTTCACGCTGCCGACCCACCAAGGGCGCGGCATCGGCAAAGCAATCCTCGCGCGCATCGAGGAGAAGGCGCGCCAGGAGGGCTACAAGCGCCTGGTTCTCGAAACCGGCAACAATTTCGACGCCGCCTTGCACATCTACGCCAACGCCGGCTTCCGACAGTGCGAGCCCGTCCTCGATTATCCGCCGAGCGCCTGGACGGCGTTCTACGAAAAGTCGCTTTCGACATGATCACCGTCTGCTGTCATTCCGGGGCGGCGCGCATGCATGCGCGGCGAGCCCGGCACCCATGGGCCACGCGCTCAGCGTGTCATCCCCTGGGTTCCGGATCGCGCTCCGCGCGTCCGGAATGACAGAGTGTATTTGGCTTCGAAGAAAATGACCGATCTCACCTCTCTCACGCTCGCCAACGCACTCGACGGCATGGAGAAGAAGCAATTCTCCTCCGCCGAACTCACCAACGCATTCCTCGGCGCCATCGACAAAGCCAACCCGCACCTCAACGCCTACATCGTCGTCACCGCCGACCGCGCGCGCGAGGCGGCGACGCACAGCGACAAACGCCGCGCGCAGGGAAAAGCGGGGCCGCTGGAAGGCGCGCCGCTTGGGATCAAGGATCTGTTCTGCACCGAAGGCGTGCGCGCGACGGCAGGCTCCGGCGTGCTCGGCGAGTTCAAGCCGACTTACGAAAGCACGGTGACGTCGAACCTCTGGCGCGACGGCGCGGTGATGTTGGGCAAGCTCAACATGGACGAGTTCGCGATGGGCTCGTCCAACGAGACGTCGCATTTCGGCCCAGTGATCAGCCCGTGGCGGCGCGGCAATTCCGACGCGAAACTGACGCCGGGCGGCTCGTCAGGCGGTTCAGCCGCCGCGGTAAGCGCGGATCTCTGCCTCGGCGCCACCGCCACCGATACCGGCGGTTCGATCCGCCAGCCCGCGGCGTTCACCGGCACCGTTGGCATCAAGCCGACATACGGACGTTGCTCGCGCTGGGGCATCGTCGCGTTCGCGTCGTCGCTCGACCAAGCCGGGCCGATCGCGAAAACGGTGGAAGACGCCGCGATCCTGCTGAAGAGCATGTGCGGCCACGATCCGAAGGATTCCACGTCGCTGCCCGTCGAAACGCCGGATTTCCGCGCCGCGTGCGGCAAGTCGATCAAAGGCATGAGGATCGGCGTCCCGGAGGAATACCGCGTCGACGGCATGCCGCCGGAAATCGAGAAACTCTGGCAGCAGGGCATCGAATGGGCGAAAGACGCCGGCGCCACGATTAAGAACATCAGCCTCAAGCACACGAAGTACGCGCTGCCGTGCTACTACATCGTAGCTCCCGCCGAAGCGTCGTCGAACCTCGCGCGCTATGACGGCATGCGCTACGGCGCGCGCGTCGACGGCAAGGATCTGACCGGCACCTACGAGAAAACGCGCGCGTCCGGGTTCGGCGCGGAAGTGCAGCGGCGCATCCTGATCGGCACCTACGTGCTCAGCGCCGGCTATTACGACGCGTACTATCTGCGCGCCCAAAAAGTGCGCGCGCGCATCGCCGAGGATTTCCGCGTCGCCTTCAACGAAGTCGACGCCATCCTGACGCCGGCGACGCCATCTGCCGCCTTCGCGCTCGGCGAAAAGGAAGGCGATCCGCTGTCGATGTACTTGAACGACATCTTCACCGTCACCGCGAACCTCGCCGGGTTGCCCGGCCTCGCATTGCCTGCGGCCGTCGATGCAAACGGGCTGCCGCTCGGGCTGCAGGTGATCGGCAAAGCGCTCGACGAGGAATCCGTTTTCGCCGTGTCTGCCGCGCTCGAGAAAGCTGCTAACTTCCGCGCCAAGCCAGCGAAGTGGTGGGCCTGAGCCGAGACGTCGTCATGCGCAGTATTCTGGCGCGGATCATCGCGATCACGGCGATCGTCCCGCTTATTCCAGGCTTGCTTCATGTCTTTGACGTGGGCCGCATGCAGTCGCGTGACGATCGCGTCGCGCAGACGCCGGGTTTGCTAGTTGAGTTGATCGGGGCCGCATCCACACCGTTTTTGATGTTTGCACTCGCTTGCGTCGTTGAGATGCTGTTTCGAATCTCAGAACGGTTGCCGTCGCCAGCGAAGACATCGCGAGTCTTCTGGCGCAACAGACTAGCTATGGTGTTGCTAGCGATTGCCGCCGTTTACTATGTGGTCATCACCACAACGACGCTCGCGTATTTCCTTTCCACGGACGCGGCGCAGTTTTCGCCCGATACGCCCGTCTGGTACGTGGGCGGGCTATCCGTCGCGCAGGTGCTGGTGCAGGGTCTAGTGTTCTTTGGCGTCGCCGCCGGCATCGAGTACTTGTCGCGGATAGCCGACGCGTTGCAAAAGAAGAAGCAGGAAAAAAGCGCTGGGGGATGACAATGCAGTTTCTGAAAGCTCTAGTGATCGGTGTGGCCCTGACGGCGGGCTCGATTACCGTCGCGTGCGCGCCGCCGTCGGCGACGGCGCAAGCCTACACCCAGCTCAACGGCGTGTGGCAGGGCATGTATTGGGGCGAGGGCAATCAGCCCACCGGCTTTCAGGCGACGCTGCAGCATGGCGCTAATGGCGCGCTGACGGGCTCAACCGTGGAGACCAATAATTTCAGCGCCGAACAGATCCCGTTCCTGCTCGCCACAATTCGCGGCAACGTCCGCGGCAACAGCGTCACCTTCGTGAAGACCTACGACGGCACGGGCGGACAAACGCACAGCATCAACTACACCGGCCAGATCATGCAGAACGGCCGCCGCATCGTCGGGCAGTGGCAAGTCGAAGGCTCGACACAAAGCGGTCGTTTCGAAATGGCGCGCTGATGCGGCGTCCATCGCCTGCACGGCAGCGCAAGCGCGCGCCGGTCAGTTGCGATCTTGAAACGATGTCGCCGAGCGCGCAGCGCCGACATGAGCTGAGGTTTGGCTCAGACGCGCCGAATCCCGGTATGGAAGCGCCCATGGCCAGACGCAAAGCTACCGCCGCCCGCAAGCCGCAACGCCGTCCGCGCGATGAAATCGATCGCAACTACTTTCTCGGCGACGTGTTTATCAAGACCGGCGTCGCCGCCGCGATCGCCATCGCCGTCATCCTCGTTTACGCGCCACGCATGATGACCGACGCGCTTAGCGCGCACCAATACGCATATCCCGGTCTGCTCGGCTTTTTCGGTTTGGCGGGCCTGGCCTCATTTCTCGTCGGACGCCATCTGCGGCACGAAGCGACGCAGTGGGATTTCGACTAGCCGCTTGACGCGAGGGCCCGGAAGGTCAAGTTCAGCCGCGAAAGGAGCACCGTCTTGGAAGCTTCCGAGCGCACGCGCCTGCAATCCTATTTGCGCAAACTCTTGGGCTCGCCGCAGCTCGAACTCGCCGCGCGCAGCGACGAGGAAGCCGACCTCATGGTCGGCGGCAAGAAGGTCGGCGACGTCACCAAGGACGAGGACGAAGGCGAGCTTTCGTATTTCGTCTCCGTTCCCGTGGCCGGCGAAAAGGGCGCCAAGGAACTGGACGCTGCCGAACGCACACGCACCGAAGCGCTCCTGCGCGCACGCCTCGGCGCGCCGCAGATCGCCGTACGCCCCCGCCCGCGCAAGACGGACAGCGCAGAGGTGTATGTCGACGAGGAATTTATCGGCACGCTGTCGCGGGAAGACGACGGCTACTTCCTGACGTGCAGCATCCTGGAGATGGATTTGGACGAGGCAGGGTAGCGCTCTCGCGTATCTTGCTCTCGCGAACTCTGACGCTCGGCCCCGCGAAGGCGGGGGCCCAGCAACACTGTCTTATCCGGAAAGAGCTAAGGGTCTGGGTCCCCGCCTTCGCGGGGACCGAGCCGGTGTTGGTTGATGCTAGTCGCCCGTCGGCTTAATGTCGGCGCGCCCCACCATCAGCATCATGACTCCATCTGGCGCTCGGGTGCGGTGAACCTTGCCACACGGCACGACGAAGGCCTGCTTCGGCTTCAGCTCGCGCGACGCTTCACCTTCGATGTCCACGAATAGCGTGCCTTCCACGACGTAGAACAGCTCGTCGCTGTCGTCGTGCTTGTGCCAGTGGAATTCACCCTTCACGACGCCGAGCCGCAGCACGTCGCCGTTGACCTGCACCAGAGTCTGGTTGGTCCAGGGATGCTCGAAACCGTCGCGCACGGCGTCGAGGTCGACCGTCTGCAACGGCGGAAACTTCACGTCGGTGTTGATGCGGTAGTCCATCGCCGGCTCCTCGCGGTCCCAGTACACGCCTATAGGCCAATGCGGCAGCGAGAGCGATTCAGAGAAGCTGATGCGGCGGTGCGAAAAGAATGGGTCCCCGCTTTCGCGAGGACCGAGCTGAGTTTGTCTTTGCGTACGGAGGAGGTGATTGCGTCAGAGAACGCCCAGCATGCTTGCGACGAGCGGGTGGCGGACGATGTCGGCGTCGCCCAAGCGGACAACGGCGATGTTCTCCACCGCTTCCAGCTTGTCGGCGACGGTGTGCAGGCCGGAAAGATCGGGCAGCAGATCCGTCTGCGCGGGATCGCCAGTGACGACCATGGTGGAATTCCAACCAAGCCGGGTCAGCAGCATTTTGATCTGGCCATAGGTGCAGTTCTGCGCTTCGTCGATGACGACGAACGCGTTGTTCAAGGTGCGCCCGCGCATGAAGCCCACAGGCGCGATCTCGATCAACCCTTCGGCCATCAGCGCCTTCAAGCGCTTCGCGCTCAGCCGGTCCGTCAGCGCGTCGTAGAGCGGCCGCAGATACGGCGCGAGTTTGTCTTCCATTGCGCCGGGCAGAAACCCGAGCGATTCGCCGGCTTCCACGGCGGGCCGTGACAGCACGATGCGGCTCACCTTGCCGCTTTCGAGCGCTTCGACAGCCTTGGCGATGGCGAGATACGTCTTGCCCGTGCCCGCAGGCCCGAGCGCGAGCGTCAGCGCATGCGCGTCGATGGCTTCCATCAACGCCGTTTGGCCTTTGGATTTTGGACGAATGTTTTTGACGAAACGCTGGTCGCGGTCGTCGTGGCCTTTGTAGCCGCCGTCGAGCACTTGCAAATTGCGCTGGCGCTGATCGTGACGCTGGAATTCCTGCACGTTCAACACGCCTTCGCGGGCCTGCTGTCTCCGCTTCGCGCTGCGTTTCGCCATTGCGGCCTCCTTGCGGGCCAATCCTTTTGATTGGCCACACGACCCCGCAGTCGGCGTTCTGCCGCCGGCGGGTGAATCGAAGAAACTTTCGTGATCGAAGGGGTGGTCGTAGGCAGCGTTCGCAGACAGTTCGGAATGGCTCGAAAGGCCCAGGGTCCTTGCACTTTTCCGACGTCGTGCGCCCACGTATCTCCCCCACAAGGGGACGCCCGAAAGCGTCCCGGAGATCGGACGGGGCAGAAAACGCGTCGCCCCGACGGTTCTCATCTCACAGGAAGCAAGTTAACGAGTCATTTCGGATAAGCGCATTCACAAACAATTCGCAGGAGAGGCCGCATGGCCATCTACGCCCTGGCCGACGCCGACCTCGAAGTCGAGGACCCCGACGCCTGGTGGGTCGCGCCGACGGCCGTCGTGATCGGCCGCGTGGTCTTGAAGAAGAACGCCTCGGTGTGGTGGGGCGCGGTCTTGCGCGGCGACAACGAGCCGATTGTCGTCGGCGAAAACTCCAACGTGCAGGACGGCAGCATCCTGCACACCGACATGGGCGCGCCGCTGACCATCGGCGCCAACGTCACGATCGGCCACCAAGTGATGTTGCATGGATGCACGGTGGGCGACACATCGCTGATCGGCATCAAGGCGACGGTGCTCAATCACGCGAAAATCGGCTCAGGTTGTTTGGTGGGCGCCGCTGCTCTGATCACGGAACGCAAGAGCTTCGAAGACAACCAGCTCATCGCCGGCGTCCCCGCGCGCGTCGTGCGGCCGCTGGACGCGACGCAGATGATGCTCGCGTCAGCGGCGCATTACGTTGAGAACTGGAAGAGGTACAAGGGCGAGCTTAGACGAAGTAGATACGACCAATAACCTCAGTCATTCCGGCCGGAGACATGCGAAGCATGTCGGAGAGCCGGAACCCAGGGGCCACCGGACGCAGCGGATGGATTGGAGATGGCCGCCTACGACCTGATCGCTGTCTACATTGTTGCGAGCAAACGCAACGGCACACTCTACCTCGGCGTAACGAGCGATCTTCTCCGACGCATACTTGAACATCGCGAAGGCAGCTTTCCCGGCTTCGCTACGAAATACGGATGCCGCATCCTCGTGTGGTATGAGCAGCATTTCGACATGCGTGACGCCATCAAACGCGAAACGCAAATCAAAGGTTGGCTGCGAAAGTGGAAGCTGGAGCTGATTGAGAAAGGTAATCCGCAGTGGCGGGATCTTTACGAGGACTTCCTGCTGCCGCCCAATCGCCTTCAGCCGCCGGACGCGCCTGACGATTGAGCCTACGATCCCCTGGGTTCCGGGTCTCGCTCCGCTCGCCCGGAATGACTGAGGGTGAGTGTTGTAGAGTTAGCGCGTCCGCAGCCAGATCGAGCTGCTGGCGTCGCGGCGATCGTTGGCGGGCTGCGTCGCGTGCGAGGCGGGGGCGCCGCCTTCGAGTTCGTACGAGATCGCGGCGCTGCGGGCTTCGCTCTTCACTTCCGCCGTGCAGTTGCTCATGGCGAAGGCTTGCACCAGCTCGCGGGCGCGCTGTTCGTTATGGCCCCAGCCGGCGTCGGTGTCGAAGAGCGAGGAGAAGGCGCCCCACGCCATCATCGACTCGCCCAGCTTCGGGCTGTCGAACAGCTTCACGATATCGCGCTGGAAGAAGCTGAGGCGCGCGGCCAGCGTGCCGACGTCGCACCCTTCCAGTTCGGCGAAGAAATCGACCCAAGCTCTGTGCGAGCGCGTGCACATGTCCATGATGCGCGTGTCGCCGCGACCCAGACGTTGCAGAAGTTCGTGCATTCCTAGCCCCCGCCTAGATCGTCTTCTCGCCCTTCAGGGCGCCGTTCCAAACTTGCTTAATGCGCACGTCGACTTCCGGCCCGAGGTTGAACCAGGCGAAGCGGTCGCGCGTGGCGTCCATGACGACGAACTTGTCGCCGTGCTCCAACGTCTGAGAGAGCGTGTTGCGGATGACGCCGGCCGAGTGGCGCGTGCGCAAGAGCCACAGGCCCGGCGCGAGATCGGCGAGCGCGCCCATGCTCTCGAGCGCGGCCATGAAGGGGTTCCAGGCGCCGGAATGGATTTCGGCGAACACGAAAACGTTGGCGGCTTCCGGCGCGTTCGAATTGGCGTTGTCGGTGCGGAACGCGCCCATGATGGCGTCCACGCGGCGCGCTTCGGTCCAGCCATGCTCGGGCTTGTCGGAAACCATTGTCGCGGGGCGCACGCGGCCTTCGGCCACGAACTGCGTCATCTGCGCAACGGTGTAAGGGCCATAAGCCTGGCCGCGAACTTGCACCCACCAGCCAGCGGGCGCCGAGTTCTGAGCGGATGGCGCGGCTTCCTGCACCTTATCCTCCAATCGACACCGGCATTTCATGCCGACGTTCTGTTTCGACACAGCGCACGCACTCGCGCCGCTGACGAATATGGAGAGTGCAACGCGCGTGCCTAAGCGGTGCGAACGCGCGAGCCTGCAGATTTTTTCCGACTAAGTGGGTTAATCCCACAAAGGCCCGCGGCGCTCGAAATCGATGGCGAAACCGCCCTCGATCCGGCGCGCGACACGGCCATAAGTATTGCCGACGCGCACCCATGAACCGAGGGGCGGAGCGATCTTGTCGGAGCGAATGGTCATGCCGGCGAGCGAGAAGTCCAAGACTTCGCCGTCCAGGATCTCACCGGTTTCGAATTGCACGCGCGCGGTTTGGATGCGGTGCGGGCCGGTGGGGAGCTGTTTGACGCCGGGGGGCAGCGCGAGCTCGCTGTCGCTCAAGCCGAGCAACTTTTTGTTCATCGTAAACGTCAGCGCTTCGGCGAGCTTCTCGCGCTTGTGCGAACTCTGCTCGAAGATCACCGCGACTTCGGTTTCCCCGCAGCGGCGGGCGACGTTTCCGGACACGCGACCCAGGCCGTCAAGGTAGAGCACCACGCGGTGGCCGACCTCGGGCAGGATCGGCGCGGCGAAACGGACATCGCCGGGGGAGATGTCCGCGGTGCGGCAATCGTGCTCGCGGCCCAGCGGATCGAGCATGCGCCCGGTCACGATCAACGGCGCGCGGCGAAAGCGCCGGCGCTCGCGCGCGCCCACGCGCGCGTGAACCAGACGGTGCGCGGCCGAAGCGATATCCCGGCGTTCCGCGGACGATGCCATGACGCCATGAATGCGCGCTTCATCGTAAACACTTCGTTTACATTTGCGCTGCGGAAGGCTTGCGGCCCGGCGGCCATTTGGGTGAGTTAACGGCCAGAGGTGTGTGATGGCGGCGGAAGTCCAGCGGTTCGATTACGTGATTGTCGGCGCGGGCAGCGCCGGCTGCGTGCTGGCGAACCGGCTTTCCGAGGACCCAAACGTTAAAGTCGCGCTGCTCGAGGCAGGCGGCAAGAACGCGTCGCTTCTGGTGAAGATGCCAGCCGGCGTCGGCAATCTCATCCGCGCCAAGGGCGTGTCCAATTGGGGTTTTGAGACCGTCCCGCAGGAGCATCTCGACAACCGCCGGCTTTATCAGCCGCGTGGCCGCGGCTGGGGCGGATCGTCGGCGATCAACGGCATGATCTACATCCGCGGTCATGCGCGCGACTACGATCAGTGGCGCCAGATGGGCCTCGCCGGCTGGGGCTACGCCGACGTGCTGCCGTACTTCAAACGCGCGCAAGACCATGAAGACGGCGCCGATGCGTGGAACGCCGAGGGCGGACCGTTGCACGTTTCGCGCGGACCTCCCGGCAATCCGCTCTATCGCGCCTTCATTCAAGCTGCCGGACAAACCGGCTATCCGATCACCCGCGACTTCAACGGCCATCAGCAAGAAGGCGCAGGGCCGTATCATCTGACGATCAGGAACGGCGCCCGCTGCAGCGCCGCCGTTGCGTATCTCGCGCCAGCGGTCCGGCGGCCGAACCTCACGATCATCTCCAACGCGATGGCGACGCGCTTGCTGATCGAGAACGAAACCGCAGTTGGCGTCGAATACGCCGCCGGGCCAGGCAAACCGGTACAGCAAGCCCGCGTAGCCCGCGAAGTGATCTTGAGCGCCGGCGCGTTCCAAACGCCGCATCTGTTGATGCTCTCCGGCATCGGGCCCGCCGACAATCTGACGAAGTACGGCGTGCCGGTCGTGCTCGATGCGCCCGAGGTGGGGCGCAACCTGCAGGACCATCTCGACGTGGTGATGAACTGGGAGTGCACGAAGCCGATCACGATCTACTCGATCACCAAGGGCTATCGTCAGCCGATGATCGGCTTGCAGTATCTCTTCACCGGTCAGGGCGCGGGGCGCACCAATCACTTGCATTCGGGCGCGTTCCTCAAAACGCGCGGCGAACTCGACCGCCCCGACATTCAGTTGCACTTCGTCAACGCCGTGATGTCCGACCACGGCCGCGTCAAGCCGACGTGCGATGGCTTCACCATCCACGCCTGTCAGCTTCGGCCCGAGAGCCGCGGCGAGGTGCGGCTGGGCGCGCGCGATCCGTTCGCGCCCCCGCTGATCGATCCGCGCTATCTCACGGCGGACAACGACCGCCGCACCATGCGCGACGCGGTGCGCGTCGTGCGCACGATCGTCGAGCAAAATGCGTTGAAACTCTATCGCGGCGCGGAAATCCGCCCTGGCGCCGACGTGCGCACCGACTCGGAGATCGACGCCTGGATCCGGAAAACGGCGGAGACGATCTATCATCCCGTCGGTACTTGCCGCATGGGCATCGACGTTAAAGCGCCCGTGGATCGAGAACTGAAGTTGCGCGGTGTGGGCGGGCTTCGCATCGTCGACGCCTCCGTGATGCCAACGCTCGTCGGCGGCAACACCAACGCGCCCACGATCATGATTGCGGAGAAAGCGTCTGATATGATCCGTGGCAAGCCCACGCTGCCGCCGCAAGACGCGCCGATTGCGGAAGATGAAATGGCGGCGGCGTAGAACCTAATTGCCGCCGCTCTTCCGATCGTCGGCGCTGGCTGGCGACGCCTTGCGCGCGCGCCGTTCGTGCTCAGCGAGCATGGCGCGAATGCGGTCGGTCAGCGCCTGTCCATCTTGTGGCGAGGGCTTCGAGCGCAAACGGTCGCAAAATTCATTCACCGCGAGCGCTTTGCCGCTCAGTACGCCGGTCAAGCTCACCTCAATGTTCGGCCGATGCCGGCGCACCCATTGCGCGAGCGCAAAGCCGTCAGCAGGTCCCGCCAAGCGCGCATCGCTCATAAGAATTTCGATGGAGGGGCCCGCCAACAGGATCGAGCGCGCCTCGTGGGCGCTCGCGGCTTCGAACACTGTGTATCCGCAAGCACGCAGCTGTTGCGCCAGTGCAAGCCTGACGATCACGTGCTCTTCCACCAAAAGCACAGCGGTGCTCTTTTTTGGGGCCTTCCGGGGCATCGACGTCCTTCGGCTGGAGTGATCCCCGCTCCGAAAAAAACAACGGCGGACTTTTTGCGCCGGTTCCGCGTTTTCGCGCGAAAGTTCCAATTGCGGCGGCGCGGCGGCGCCATTGGGGCGTGACACCGGGAACCTAGATTGCTTTGAGACATTAAGAAGATCGGAGAAATCCAGCGGCGGACTGGAGCGGGGAAGATGAGCCCGGCGGAAGAGCCCATAGCGGACCCAAAAGACAGCGCGCAGGGCACGATCCTCGTGGTCGAGGACGAGGTTCTGGTGCGTCTGAGCATTGCCGAGTCGCTGCGCGACCACGGCTTCACGGTTATCGAGGCGGCTTCGGGTGACGAAGCGTTAACCGTGCTGACGGCTGGGCTGCCCGTCGATCTCGTGTTCAGCGATATTCACATGCCCGGCCGCATGGACGGTGTTGCGCTCGCGCAATGGGCCGCGTCGCATTATTCCTACGCAACCGTGGTGCTCACATCCGGCGTGTCGAGTTCGTTAACGCTTGCGCAAGCCGCGGCGCCTCTGGTCCGGGCGTTCATCCCGAAACCGTACGATCACGAACTGTTGGGCATCCGCTTCAAGACGCTCTTGGAGCAGCGCGCGCGGCGTTAATCGTTACTGACGACGAGCCGCATGCCTTTCGGCAGCTTCGCTTCCGGGGGATGCAGCGAACCAATGCGCAACCGAATAATCGGCCCATCGAGAAATGCTTCGCCGCCGAGCGCCTGAAACATCCCCAGAAAGCGGTCGCCCATGCGCGGGTCAACGCGCAGCGGCGTGATCAGCATTTCCGCCCAAAGCTTCTTGCCGGTTACGCTCTCGGCATTCACGCGCGCGATCGCCGGCTCATTCGCCGCCGACGCCGCATCGATCAGCGCCGCCATCAATTTCAAATCGGGCTCGAGGAAAAGCCGCGCGAGATCGTGCTCCTTCAAGTCGCGGCCGAACAGCTTAACCAGATCCTGGCCAAACGACCGCGCCGGCCAGCGTCCATCCGCGGTACGCTCGATCACGAACAGCCGCTCCAGCACCTGATCGGCGCCGCCTTTCTTCCGCGCGGGCGCAGCGCCCGCGAGCGTGCGCCCGTAAGCGAGCAGCGCACGCGTGTCGGGATGAAAGGTCTCTTCGCTCATCATCAGGTGTCAGGTGTCAGCAGCCAGGTTTCAGAACGACGGCGGTCAGGCCGCAGGCGCCCAGCACGCGTTTCGCGCCTGACACCCGACACCTGACACCTGACACCTGCCAGCAAAGGCCGCGCCCGCGCGCCCAAGGCGAATTGCGTCGCGACACGGGATGGTTTCCCGCGCGCGGCGAACCCTGGCCGCGCTCTTGCAGCATGCCGGGCGAACTTCAGGAGACTACGACGATGACCGTTCCAACGCGGTACATTCTGGCGCTCATCGCCTTTGCCATCGCGGCACTCGGCTTCATGATGCTGCCGGCCGATGCGCGTTCGCTCAGCACGCAGCCGCAATGCATGCGTTGCTCGCCGCCGCCGCCACCACCCCCGCCGCCGCATACCCCGCAGTGCCACCAGTGCCAGCAGGCGCACATCATCGTGCCGCCCCCGCACGTGCCGCCGCCGAACATCGTGGTCGTGAACGCAGGCGCCCGCGCGCAAGCGCAAGCCGGCGCCATCGCCATCGCGGTGGCGACGTCGAGCGGCGACACCATTGTCCGCAACAACTCGGTGGTGTCGGGCGGGACGCAAGCTTCAGTGACGAGCGCGGCGTTCTCAGTCGTCGAAGGCAGCATGGAAATGCAGTCGAGCGTGCGCGAGCGCATGGCGCTGATCCAGTCGATCTGCCTCGACGCCACGAACAACCCTCACCCTGCATCGCAAACTTTCGCCGGTCGCGACGTGCGCGAGACCTATTCGGGCGAAATTTTCCGCTGCATGTCGGGCACGCATATGCGCGTGACCATCGAGGGCCGCACCTTCGACTGTACCGCTGGGCAAGCGCTCTGGTTCGAAAACTCGCAGGTCACGTGCAAAACCCAAATCGCGCGCCGCCCGTGCAACGAGCGCTCGCTGCTGCGCCGCTTCGGTCCGGGCGACAAGATGGTGCATCTGCGCGACGCGGAGTCTCGCCAAGTGCGCCGCGAAACCACCTACAACGGCGCCATGACCATGGACGGCGGCGTCGGCGCCTCGGTCTGGTAACAGTTTCGCGCTGCGCAACGCCGCGGCGCGCACGAAACCTCAAGGCCATCCCCTCGGCCTTACCCCGCGTCCCAAGCGCGGGGTTTTGTTTTCTAGAACCGCAACGCGATGGAGACTTGCGCGTAGCTGACGTCGCTGGCGCCGAAATCGTGCATCGTCTGGCTGACAGACGTTGTGCTTGCGTACGCGGTGAGCGAGACATTCTCCGTCGGGCGCCAGACCATCAGCAAGCTCGGTGAGACGCCCATGTATGCTTTGCCGCCGCGCGTGCCCGGCAACGTCGTGGCGGCGCCGGAATAGACGAAATCGTTGGTGTCGGCCCGCCACAGCGCGCCGAGCTTGAAGTCGACATTGAAATTGCTCGTCGGCGCGAGACCAACCGTCGCCGCGGCTTCGATCGAATTCGAGAAGCTGCCCAGTCCGGTTTGCCCGAACCATGTGGCGCGCGGGAAGGGCGGTGAGAACGTGCCTTGCGTGCCATCCAACGGATCGCTGTCGCCGGAACCGTAGGTGAACCGCGCGCCGTAGCGCGGGTGGTATCGTTGGTCCGCAAACGTTCGACCAATCTCGACTGCGCCGCCGAACGCTGACACATCGAGAGCACCGAAATCGCCGCTTTGGTGCAGAAACTCGGCGTCGAAATCGTAAGCGCCTACGCGCCCGATCACATGTCCGCCGATGGTTCGCCGATGGTCGTCCTCCACCAGGCCGGCGAGATGGAAACCGTCGCGGTCGAGATCGTAGTAGAGGATATCCGCGCTCACCTCGCCGAACGTGCGCCCGATGCGCAGGCCGTAGAACCTCTGCGTCGGATCGGCGCGGTCGTCGAACACCCCGGGCCGATCCTGTGTCGGACGCCCGCCGAACAGATCGGCGCGCCACGCGCCTTCACTCAGCATCACACGCACGATGTCGTGGCGCTGGCGCAGATTGCTGCTGTCCCGGAGCGTGACGTAACGCTGGCTGCCGAGCGCGAGCTCTTGGCGGCCAACGCGCACCGTCGCGTGCACATCGCCGAGATCGCCGCTTAGATCGGCGAAAGCCTGACTGAGATCGAAGTGATCGACGTCGGTCGGGTTGATCACTTGCTTGCCGATGGCCTGGTAGGCGCCGAGCTGCGCGAACAGGCGGAAGTGTTCGCCGACGTGCAAGTCACCGTGCAGCAGCAGCCGCTGCAGCACCGATGCGTCGCGCCGCTCTCCGGTAATGCCCAAACGCGGCGCATCGAGAACCTCCGAGCGCCAGCGTGCGTCGCCACCGAACGAAAGCGTTACGCCAGAAGCCACCGGCATGTCCTTGAACGCGGCGCCGAACGGCGCGTCGGGCCCATGCGCCTCGCGCCAATCCTCCGACCAGCGCTCTTGCCGAAACGGGTTCGGCGTCTGCGCGAAAGCGGGCGCGGCCGGCGCGGCCACGGCAAGCGCGCTCGCAGCGTACCAAAGCGCTGTGCGGGCGAAGCGCCGCATATCCCCCTCGCGGCCGTGCGTCCCAAAGCCGGCCGTCGATGGAACTTAGCCCGCCGTTGACCGGAGCGGCAACAAAATGCGCGGTCGCATCTCATCGCCCGCGCCGCGAGAGCGCTCGCGAATCCGTGCGCTGCATGAGAAAAGGCGGAGCGCCGCGCGTGCGGCGAACAATTTTGGTCAAGCCTGACCCTAGTTTTCTTGGGGCGAGTTGCGTGGCGTCCACACCGGTTTCCCTCAATGCCTTGCGCGCGTTCGAAGCGGCGGCGCGGCATCTCTCTTTCACGAAGGCCGCCGACGAATTGTGCGTCACGCAAGCGGCGATCAGCCACCAGGTGAAGGCGCTCGAGGAACGCGTCGGCGCGAGCCTGTTTCGCCGTACGCCGCGTGGACTGGTGTTGACGGACGAAGGCGAGGCGCTGGCGCCGGCGCTGAGCGACGGCTTCGACCGCATTCAGCGCGCCATCGACCGCTTCGAAGGCGGCAACGCGCAGGAAGTATTGAACGTCGGCGTCGTTGGCACGTTCGCGGTGGGCTGGCTCATGCCGCGCGCCGAGCGCTTCCGCGCCGCCCATCCCGGCATCGATCTTCGGCTCATGACGCACAACAACAAACCGGACCTCGCCGGCGAAAGTCTCGATTTCGCGATCCGCTTCGGCGACGGCGCCTGGCACGGCGTGGAAGCCGAGCGGCTGATGGATGCGCCGATGTCGCCGCTTTGCGCACCGACAATGGCCGAGAAGCTCAACGCGCCCGCCGATCTGGGCGGCGTCACGTTGCTGCGTTCCTACCGCGCGCAGGACTGGCCGGCGTGGCTTTCAGCCGCCGGCGTCGACTCCATCACGCCGCGCGGGCCGCTGTTCGATTCCTCCTGGATCATGGTGCAAGCCGCGATCCAAGGCGAAGGCGCCGCGCTCGCGCCGCCGATCATGTTCCAGCGCGAACTGGAGCAGGGCGCGCTCGTGCAGCCCTTCGACCTCGAAGTCGATGTCGGCGCTTACTGGCTGACGCGCCTGATCACCCGCGCGCCGACGCCGGCGATGCTCGTCTTCCAAGATTGGATTGTCCGCGAGGCGAAATGGCACTCCCCCAGATGACGTCGCCCCGCGAAGCACTTAAGTAGGCCCCATGACCGAACTCGACGTCCGCTCCGCGCGCAAGGATCAGCTTGTTTCCGGCGCAAAGGCCGATTGGGAAGTGATTATCGGGCTCGAAGTGCACGCCCAGGTCACGTCGCAGTCGAAACTGTTTTCCGGCGCTTCCGCTGCGTACGGCGGCGAGCCGAACGCGCACGTGTCGCTCGTGGACGCGGCGATGCCGGGCATGCTGCCGGTGATCAACAAGTTCTGCGTCGAGCAGGCGGTTCGCACGGGGCTTGGTCTCAATGCGCAGATCAATCTGAAGAGCCGCTTCGATCGGAAGAACTATTTCTATCCCGATCTGCCGCAGGGCTATCAGATCAGCCAGTACAAGGAGCCGATCGTTGGCGAGGGCGAGATCGAGGTCGAGCCCGACGGCGAAGAGCCGATTGTCGTGCGCATCGAGCGGCTGCACCTGGAACAGGACGCGGGAAAGTCGATCCACGATCTCTCGCCGAACGAGACGTACGTCGATCTGAACCGCGCCGGCGTCGCGCTGATGGAAATCGTCTCGCGCCCCGACATGCGCTCGGCGAAGGAGGCCGCGGCCTATTTCAACAAGCTCCGGGCCATCGTGCGCGCACTCGGCACGTGCGACGGCAACATGGAGGAAGGCTCCATGCGCGCCGACGTCAACGTCTCGGTCCGAAAGCCCGGCCAGGGCCTCGGCACGCGCTGCGAGATCAAGAACGTGAACTCGACGCGCTTCATGATGCAGGCGATCGAATACGAGAGCCGCCGGCAAATCGGCATTCTGGAAGATGGCGGCAGCATCGATCAGGAAACGCGGCTGTTCGATCCCAACGCCGGCGAAACGCGGACGATGCGGTCGAAGGAAGACGCGCACGACTATCGCTACTTCCCCGATCCCGATTTGTTGCCGCTCGAACTCGATCCGAAGTGGGTGGCGGAAATCAAAGCATCACTGCCCGAACTTCCGGACGCCAAGAAAAAGCGCTTTAGCGACAGTTACGGCCTGTCGCCCTATGACGCGCGCGTGCTGTCGTCGGATTCCGAAGCGGCGACGTATTTCGAGACCGTGGCGAACGGACGCGACCCGAAGATCGCCGCCAACTGGGTGACGCAGGAACTGTTCGGCGCGCTCAATAAGCAGGGCCTGGCGCTGGCGGAGTCGCCGGTGAGCGCGGCAAACCTCGGCGCGCTCGTCGATCTCATCAAGGACGGCACCATCAACGGCAAGATCGCCAAGGACGTGTTCGCCAAGATGATGGAGACGGGCGATGCCCCCGGCGCCATCGTCGAGCGCGAAGGCCTCAAGCAAGTCACCGACACCGGCGCCATCGAAAAAGCCATCGACGACCTGATGGCCGCGAACGCCGACAAGGTCGAAGACGTGAAGAAGAACCCGAAAGCGTTCGGCTGGTGGGTCGGGCAGGCGATGAAGGCCACCGGCGGCAAAGCCAACCCGCAAGTTGTGAATCAGATTCTGAAGGCGAAGTTGGGTGTTTAAGGTTGGAGCGCGCGCCTCTGGCGCGCATGCGGGCCGGAGGCCCGCGCTCCAACTGATCGAGGCCAACGCGTGACCGAACAATTGGAACGCCTGTTCTCCTACGGCACGCTGCAGCAGCCGGACGTGCAGCGCGAATTGTTTGGCCGCACGCTCGACGGCGAAGCGGACGCGATAATCGGTTTCGTCCTCGAGGACATCATCCTCGACGATCCCAGTGCGCCCGATGGCAAGTGGAAGCACTTCATTGCCGTGCGCTCAGCTAACGATGCGGACCGCATCGCCGGCACAGCGGTCATGCTCACGCCGTCAGAACTCGCAGCGGCGGATCGTTACGAGCCCGATCCCTACGTGCGCATCGAAACGACGCTCGCTTCAGGCAAGCGCGCTTGGGTCTACGCCCACAAGCGCGCCTAGAAAATCGGCGCGTCGTCCTCGGAAACCCAGCCGAGTGTCATCAGTTCGCGAACCGGTGCAATCGGCGCGGCTTTCGGCGTCGCGCGGCGGCGCGTCGCCCGCGCTGGAGCGCTCCCGTCGACCTGAACGATCGCTTTCGGCTCGGGTGATGGCGTGCGTGGCGCCGCGTAGCTTGTCGCCGGCATCATCGCTGCGGCGAACATCGCCATCCAGAAATATATGAAGAGCGGCATGGCTCAGCGCACCTGAGCAGGTGAACGCGGCGCATAGCGCGTCACGTGTTGTGCAGCGCCAACCAGCGCGCCGGACACCACCGGCTGCGGCGCCTCAACGAGCGCGCGCATGTGGCCTTCGTAGGCGCCTGCGTAAAAAGCGGCGAGCTGCTGCCCACCCGGTATGAAGGCCTGCGCGACCACGCAGAACCAGACGAACAGCAGCATCAGCGCCTCCACCCGAGCTTGCTCGACGCAAAGCATCGTTCACGGAGATTGAGATGCGGTTAACTACGCTGCAGTGCACAAACGAAAGCGCCCCGGAGCGGACTCCGGGGCGCATCGTAGTCGTTGCAGTTTGCGTTAGTGGTTGGCGATCACGCTCAAGATGATGCCAGTTGCAATCGCAGCCAGCAGAATGTCGCCGCGGTCGTCACGCACGTAGTGGTAGCCACGCGGCGGGGCGCGCAGGCGATAGCGGCCGTAGTCGTTCACAACGACATAGTTGCTGCGATAGTACGCCGGCAGACGGTCGCCACGGCGCCAATTGCGATAGTCCGGGCGGAAGTCGCTGCGATTGTAGTAAGCCGACGGCGGTGGGCCGTAATACCAGCGGCTGCCAAGATAGTAGCCGTTGTGTTGACGGCGATCCCAACCGCGGTGGCGGCCACGGTCATGGCGGCGATCGCGACGATTCCAGTCGCGGTCACCATCGCGGTCGCGGTCACGGTTGTAGTCGCGATCGCGGTCGCGATTGTAGTCGCCGTCGCCGCGGCGGCCGTAATCCTGTGCTGATGCGCTGGTGATCGCCATCGGGCTGATGGCCATCGCAGCCGCAATCATGGTTGTGGCGATACGTTTCATTAGTGGTCTCCTTCCTCGACTTGAACGGCTCCGCTCAAGGAAAGGTCCCTCTGAGATGAGGAAAATGCCCTAGGGTGACTGAACTCAAACTGAATGATTCCCGGAACTTAGAAGCACTTGTGACAAGGCTTGCCGGAACTCGCGTTCAGACAAGATTTGGCGCAAAAAACAACTGCTTCGCGAGCAAATGACCGAGCATCGCTGCAGCGCGTTTTAGAAATTTGCCGGCGCGTCGCGATTTGTGTTTGCGCACGTTGCGCGCCAGATGAATGCAAGCTGAACGAGGTTTCGCGATGAGCCAGCCAATCGAAGTGTTTTTCTGGCCGACGCCGAACGGACTGAAGATCTCCATCGCGCTCGAAGAGATGGAACTGCCGTACGTCCTGAAGGCGGTGAACATCAATCGCGGCGATCAATTCCGGCCCGAGTTCCTGGCGATCAGCCCGAACAACAGAATGCCGGCGATTGTCGATCCCGAAGGGCCGGGCGGTACGCCGATCTCGATCTTCGAGTCCGGCGCCATCCTCCTCTACCTCGGACGCAAGAGCGGAAAGCTCTATCCAACCGACGAACGCGCGCGGACCGAAGTCGAGCAGTGGCTCGTCTGGCAGGTGTCGAACCTCGGGCCGATGTCAGGCCAAGCCAGCCACTTCAAGAACTACGCACCCAAGCTCGTCGACAACGACGCCGCCATCGCCTATGCGCGCCATCGCTACGTCTGCGAGGTCAACCGCCTCTACGGCGTCATGGACCACCGCCTCGCCGAGCACGAGTATCTCGCCGGCGATTACTCGATCGCCGACATCGCCTGCTGGCCGTGGCTGCGGGGCTACGCGACTTACGAACAGAAGCTCGAGGACTTCCGGAACCTGCAGCGCTGGTACGAACAGCTCAAAGCCCGCCCCGCTCTCCGACGCGGCGTCGAGGCCGGGCAGGTGCTGAAGGCCAAGACGCTCGCGGAGCAAACGCCGGAAGAGCTGAAGCAGTCGGCGAAGATCCTGTTCGGGCAGACCGCGGCGTCTGTCGAGGCAGCTACCAAACAGCGTTAGCGAACAAGGGCGCCGCGCGCTTAACCTTGTCGAAAATAATCCATGGCATCTACCGCACCTTGCGGCGTGAAAAATGCACGTCGATGGGGTGAAGCGAACAACGCCGATAAGGCGCGGCGCTTCGAGAAGAGAACAAGGGAGCGGCCAGAATGGCGTTTACGGATGCCGAGATTCAGGAAGCGCACGAAGCCGTGCGCAGCCACGCCAACAGCGAAGATCTCTATAAATTGGGTCTGATCTATTCGACGGGCCAGGGCGGCGCGGTCGACCTCGTGCAGGCGCATATGTGGTTCAATCTGGCCGCTGTGCGCGGTTCGGAAGCCGCGAAAGAGTGCCGCCGCGAGCTGTCGGAACAGCTGAGCCGCGACGAGATCGCCTCCGCGCAAAAGCGCGCGCGCGAGTGGCTCAACACCACCCGTCACTAGGGGCAGTAGGCAATAGGGCAGTAGGCAGTAGGGGTTGCTCAGACCCTATTCCGAGTCCGGCTGTAGCTTCCGGATGAGTGCGCGCAACAGCTTTCCAACGCTCTCGCATTGGGACAGGAGTGTCCCAACATTCTCGTTTTGAGCGATGCCAATACGGTCCGCAATCATCAGATGGGTTTCCAATTCCTTGAGAGACCCCTGCGCTATCCTTAAGAACTGAACGTACGAACCACGGTTCTCGCGGCCGTAACCTTCCGAGATATTTGCAGCAACGGATACGGCAGCTCTGCGCGCCTGAGCTGTCAGCCCGTAGAGTTCATCACGGGGCCAGTCGCGGCTCAGATGATAGACCGCGACGGCGAGATCCATCGCCTGATTCCAAACCAGCAAGTCGCGATACGAGTTTATCTCGGGCATGGTCGCCTCCGCGAGCAACCCTATTGCCCTACTGCCCTATTGCCTACTGCCTTAGCGCCGGCTGTTCGGATTGAGATCGTAATAGAGGCTGAACTGGATCGGCAGCGCGTCGCGGACGTATTGCTGCATGAACAGGTTCACCTGCGCGATTTGCGAGCGCGGCACGTAAACAACATCGTAGCGATTGAGCGGATGCGCGTTCGGAAAGCCCGCATGCATCGCCCGGCTCGAGAGATCGACTTGGGTCACTTGGCTCGCGCCGCCGGCTGCTCGACTCAAGACCACGACATTGTCGCGCCGCGCAGAAGGCAAGAAGCCGCCGGCCAGCATCACGGCCTGGAAGGCGTCGATCGACGCCGGCATCTCGTAAATGCCCGGCCGCGCGACTTCGCCGCCGACAAAGACTTGCCGTGAGCCGAAGCTTTTCGCGGTGACGTCGAGTTCAGGCGTCCGCAATTGCTGTGCGTACGCCGCGACTAGAGCATCATGCAGCTCCTCCGCGGTGAGGTCCGCGGCGCGCACGGGCGCGATCATCGGCAGGGAAATGCGGCCGTCAGGACCGACGGTAACCGTCCGCGTTAATTCCGGCGCCGAAAAGACCGTCACCTCGATCTCGTCGCCCGGATAGAAGCGATAAGCTGGTGCGTTGTCGGCGTACGCCATCGGCGAAGGCGCCGCCACGGGCGTTTGCGCAGCCGAACCGCCGGCGCCGGCTGCCATCAGAACCGCAAAAATCGCCGCCGCAATACGCATCGGACCCGAACTCCACGTTTTCTTAGGCTGAATGCGTCATCAAGGATGAAAGCTTGAATCACGCCTGCCCGACGGGGCGGAGTGTGACGTGGGATGGTGAATGATCATTTATCGGATTGCAGCGAAAACGTGCGCTCGCACGTCCGCTCAGGGCGCTGAAAGATGAGCACGGCTCGACACACCGCGCCCGTGAAGCGCTTGTTCGCCGCGTTCGGCTGGGCCGACGCGCCAAAGCTGGGCGTCGCCGATTTTTTCGCCATGCTGTGGAGCGAGCGCGTGGCGGTGGTGTTCACTGGCGCCGTCGTCTGCCTGATCGGCTTTGCGCTGGCGACATTGGCGCCGAAAACCTACCAGGCGCGCGCCGAACTCCTCGTGCGCATGGGTCAGGAATACGTCTATCAGCCCAGCGTCGAAGGCGGCGCCGGCGCCGGCGCGACGCCCGATCTGCAGCAAGTCGTGAACTCGGAAATGCGCATGATGGGGTCGGGCGCGGTGGCGCGCCGCGTCATCCGCCAAGTCGGCCTGCGCACGCTCTATCCGCAGATCGCCGCCGCGTCGGGCTCCGACGCGCAACGTTTGGCGGCTGCCGAGCGCGCGTTTGCGTCGAACCTCACCATCGAAACGGCGCCGCAAACCCCGGCGATCGCCTTGTCGTTCAAGCACAAGGATCCGGAAATCGCGGCTGCCGCGCTCAACGCCGTGATCGATCAGTATCTCGCCTATCGTCGCGACGTGCTTGTCGGCGGCGAATCCGAAGCGCTGTCGCGCCAGAGCCAAGAGCTCGACTTCCGCTCGCGCCAAGCTAATGACGCGCTCTCCGCCTTCCTGACCGAAAACGGCATCGGCGACTTCGAGAGCGAAATGCGCGGCCTCGCGCAGCGCGCCTCCGACGTGGAAGTGCAGAGCTTCGACGCCGACGCCAAGCGCCGCGAATCAGAAGCGCGCGCCGCCGCGTTGCGCGCGCGCGTCAATGCTGAGCCGGCCGAGATCGAACTCTACAGCGAAAGCGACGCGCGCCGTCAGCTCGTCGAACTGCAGCTGCAGCGTGAGCAATTGCTGTCGCGATATCAGGACAACGCGCCGCCCGTGCGTGAAATCGATCGCCGCATTTCACAGCTGAACACCTTCCTCACCACCGGCGACGCCGCGGGCCTCACGCGCCGCGGCCAGAATCCGGTGCGGCAGGAGATGCAAGGTCAGCTGTTTGCGATGGAAGCGGAAGCGCGCGCGCAAGCGGGCCGCTACGCCGCGCTCACGCAGCAGCGCAATGAGGTGCGCGAGCGCCTGCGCACACTGCAAGCGCTGGAGCCGCAGTTTCGCCAGCTCTCGCGCGAACGCACGATCCTGGAAGAAAACGCCGGCAACTTCGCCACCCGCGCCGAACAAGCGCGCGCGTTCAGCCAACTCTTGGGCCGCTCCACCGACAACATCAGCGCCGTCGAGCGCGCGAATGTGCCTACACAAGGCAAGAGCCTGCGCATGCCGATCGCCCTGGTGACGTTGATGCTGGCCGGCATTGCCGCACTCGCCGTCGGTTTGGCGCGCGGACTCATGCGCCAGAATTTCCCGACGCCGACGAGCGCGGCGCGCACGCTCGGCCTGCCGGTGCTTGCGGTTGCGGCGCGAGTAGCGCCGAGACGTGAGCGGATGGTGAAAGCGCCAAAGCGCGTGCAGCCGCCGAAAGGCAACACGACCAACACCGTCCCGCCGGCGCCGGCCAACGACGCCGAACCGGTCGCCGCCGAACTCAAAACCGCGAAAGGCGCGTCATGACGCCGAGTTTTTCTTCCGAAGGCGTGCTCAACGCCGTGTTCGCTAAAGCGCCGAAGAGCCAGGGCGGCGGGCGCGCGCTGATGTTCGTCGGCGCACGCCGCGGCGAGGGTGTCAGCACGATCGTTCGCGCCGCCGCGCGCGCGGCCTCGCAGGCGACGACCTACTGCGTCGATCTCGATGTCCGCCGTAACGCGCTCGCGCGTGATTTCGCCGCCGAAGGTCCGATGCTTGGGCCGAAGATCGACGGCAAGCTCAACGGCTCGACGTTCTACGCCGTGCTCGATCGCGAAGGCGGCGAGATCCGCGAACTCACGTCGGCGTTCTCGTATCACCGTCTCGGCCGTACGCGCGCCTATGTCGGCGCGTTCGCCAATCGCGCGGTCCCGCCGAACGGCCGCGTGCTGATCTCGTCAACGCCGGACTACTGGAACGCCGCACGCGCCGGTGGCGCGCTCGCCATCGTCGATGCCCCCGCGCTCGAGCGTTCGCAGATCGCGCTCCGCGTCGCGCATCACATGGACGGCGTCGTGCTCGTTGTTGGCCAAGGCGACAGCGCCGCACCGGCGGCGATCGCTGCGCAAGAAGAGCTGCTGGCGAACGGCGCCAACCTTATCGGCCTTGTCTACACGCAGGCGAGCCCGGTGGTTATGGCGATGGAGCGCGTGTTGGCGCGCGCGTCCTAAGACAGAGCTTCAGTCATTCCGGACGGCCGCAGGCCGATCCGGAATCCGATGACAGAACCTTGCATCAGATTCCGGATCGCGCTTCGCGCGCCCGGAATGACTGCAGCGGTTTAGCGCGTGGCCGAACCGTAGAAGCGCTGCTCGCAGAACCAGAACACTTTGCCGGCGCCGCGCGCGGCGCGGTCGAGCATCTCGACCTTGCGCGGGCTGTTGACCAGCGTCGCAACGCTCGCGCCCGCCGAATACGCAAGCGTTTGCGCGACACCGACGCTCATGTGGCGCACGAGGGCGGGGATGTCGCGTTCCTTCCACGCCGTTTCGCACGGACCTTGGCCGTAGGCGAACGCGCGCTTCAAGCCATGCGCCAAGCGCGCGCGGCGCGCATCGACGTGCTCGATGACCATCGCGTCCGGCGCCCAGCCGAAACGCGCGCCGGCGCGGCGCCAAGAGGAGAACAACGTGTCGTCCTCGCCGCCGGTTTCGTTGGCGCGCGGATCGAATTCGTTGTCGCTGAACATGGCGCGCGGCTGCAGCGAGTTGCCGATGCCGTGCGCGCGCTCAATCAGGCCGCTGGTCGCCGGACCGGTGCGCGAATAAAGCTGCTCGGCGAACCCCGCGTGGCGCGAGCCGCGTGGCGCCAGCGCATAGACTGAACCGAACACGCTCTGCGCGCCCGTTTCGCGCCGCGTCTGCAGCAGCGACGAGAGCCAATGCGGCGAGGCTTCCTGGTCGTCGTCGAGCCACGCCACGAACTCGCCGCGCGCCAGCGTCAGCGCGGCGTTGCGCGCATGCGCGACGCCCGGCTTCGGCTCGCAAGCCCACTGCACCGGCACGGGCGCGGTACGGTTGAGCTCGGCGATCACCGGCAGCGCATCGCCGTCGGGTGAGTTCTCAACAACAACAATCTCGACGTCGCGCACGCCTTTCTGCGCGAACACGCTGCGCGCCGCACGGCGCAGGCGGTCGGGGCGGTGGAACGTCGGGATCAGAACGCTGACGCTGCTCATTCCGCGCGCTCCAATGCTTCGGTGACCGGCAGGATGGCGAAGCCCAGCTTGCAGGCCTTGGCGATGAACGCCTCAAGCGCCTCCGGCGTCGTGCCCCAAGGCGACGGCTTGTCGGCGACGTCGTGTGTGAACGCGATCATCCAGGCCCGGCGGCGAGCGGCGCGCTTTAGCGCCGACTTCGCGCGCGCAAATGAAGCGCCATAGAGCGGGTAAGCGCGCAGATGCGCGAGATCGACTTTGCCCACGTTGAGCCCAGGCATCACGCCGCGCGCGGTGCGATAGCGCGGCGGCAACGCGGTCTTCAGCGCCGGCGTCGTTTCACCGTAGGGGTACGCGAGCGATTGCAGCGGGCCGAACTCGCCCATCACGCCGATCACGTCACGGTTGCGGGCGAGGTCGACGAGCGTCTCGTACACATCGCGTTTGGCGCAGTCGAAGTGCGAATAGGTGTGGCAGCCGATTTCGTGGCCGTTGATGGCGAGGCGGCGCAGGTCGAGCTTGCCGTAATGCACGCCGCACGGACCGTCCTGGTCGGCGTGCCCCCCGGATGCGTAATACGTTCCGCGGCCGCCGGCGGCTTCCAGGATGAGCGCTCCCGTCGTGGCGGCGGAATGCGGAAAGTCGTCAAAGCAGATGGACAGGATCGGCCGCGCGAAGCGCAACGTCGCAGGGCGAGCGCGCTTGGCCTGCGTTGCGCGCCGGCGCCACTTGCTGATCAGCCCGCGCGAAGGCGCGTAGGCGTTCACGGCAGGTGCTCGGCGTAATGGGCAGCGCGGAACGTCTTAAGAGCGACCGCGCGCACCGGCAGCGGCGCCTCATCCACGCACGCAAGCCAGGCGCAGAAGCGCTTCAGCGTTTCGCGCAACGGCATCAGCTTCAGCCCGCGCGCAATACGATGGGAGGCCAGCCGCGTCGCTTCGCGCGGATGCATGCGCACCATACGGCCATAGTTCGGCCCGGCTTCCGCGCTCTTGCGCAGCAGCGCTTGCACGCAATCGAGGCCCGCGTGCGTCGCGGGATTGTCCACGTGCAGGATCGGCGCGCGGCGCGACGCGCGCAGCGCCCACTCCACGTCCTCCCAGCCCCAGCCGTGAAAGCCATCGTCGAACGGCGCTTCCTGAAGGAGATCGCGGCGCACCAGCAGATTGCTCGACGCCGTCGAATGGGCCGGCGCGCGTTCGCGCACCCAAGCGGGACGGCAATCGGAGCGGGCGAAGATGAAATGATGCAGCGCCGTCTCGCGGTCGCGCGCGGCGTGGCGAAGCGACATGCCCCCGAAAGCGATAAACGGACGTTGACGCTGGATCACGTCGAGCCAACGCGCCAGGAAATCGCCGCTGTCGGGGATCATGTCGGCGTCGAGGAAGAGCACGTACTCGCCGCGCGCCTCGGCGATCAGCCGATTGCGCGCCGCGGCGCGGCCGCAATTGTTGGCCCAAACGATGATGCGGGCCGGCATGCCGAGGCGCTCGGCGCAGGCCGTGGTCTTGGCGATCAGCTCAGGGCAGGCGGAGCCGTCATCCAACAGCACAAGTTCGACGCCCTGGTGCGCCGCCAGGCGCTCGATCAGCGATGATGGGTCGTGGCGATGGAACGGCGTCAGCACGCTGAGGCGCACGCGCCGCGCGGGCTCGCCGCAAACGATGATCTCTTCAGGGCGCTGCGGCATCGGCTTCATCCGTAAACGAGGTCTCAACGGAGCGGGCCATTGTGCGCGCGAGACGTTGAAACACCGCTGACGCGCGGCCGCGAAGGTCGAAGAGATCGAGCGCTAGCGCGGCGACGCCATAGGTCAATGCGCCGACGCCAGCGAGCGCGACGATGCCAAGAACGCCCGTGAGCGGCGGCAACGCCGTCACCTCAGCCGCCATGATGGCGCAAGCGAGCGCGGTCTTGAGCAGTGTTTTGACGGGAAGCGGCAGTTCGAGGAGGTGGCGTCCGGCGAGGAAGAGCATCAACGCGCCGGCCGCAGCCGCCGCGGCTGCTGCAATCGCCGCTCCGACCGCGCCATACGTCGGTGCGAGCTGCAACGTCAGTGCAACCTGCAAAGCGCCAGGCGTCAGCATCACCAGCGCGCGCAAGCCAGTGCGGCGCGAAAGCTGAAATGCTTCCGACCAGTAATAAGTGTTGAAGCCTGTCAACACTCCCGCGAGCGCCAGCCAGGGAAGCGCGCTGGCGGCTTCCGCGCTCAGCGCCGAACCTACGAGCAGTGAAGACAGCGGCTGAGCGATCAGCGCCAGGCCAGTCGCGGTCGGAAGAGCGATGGAGGCGATAGTCGTAAACATTTGCGCGCCGACCCGACGCGCGGCGTCTGCGCCGCGATCCTCGTAGGCCGCAAGCAGCCACGGCGTCATCGCCGTGCCGAGGCCCATGAAGACAAGATCGAGCGGACGCGCCAAGCCAAACGCGGCGGCGTAAGCGCCAAGCGCGGCTTCGCCCGCTTCGCGCGCCAGGATGAAACGCGCCAGCGCCTGAACGCCGAGATCGACGGCGATCGCGAGCGCCAACGGCGCACCGTAAGCGCCGTAAAAGCGCGCGCGTTCCGGCGAGGCGACGCCGCCCCGGGAGCGCTTGCGCCAGCGGGGCACATCGATCGCGAACATCACGACGCCCGCCAGCATCAAGCCCGCGAACGGCGCGGCGGGGCCGAGGTCGAATTTCAGCAGCAACGCCAAGCCAGCGGCGAAACCGAAGGTGAGATAGAACGTCTCGGAAAGCGCGTAGCGCCCGAGCGCGATATCGGCGCGGTCGGTTTCGCGGCCGATCTTGGTGAGAAAGCGAAACACCGTCGAGCCCGCCGCGAAGGCGCAGACGACCGCGATGTCGCGCGTCGCGCCGAAGACGATGAGCGCGCCACCGGTGAGCAGCAAAGCGCCAGAGCCGAGCGCCATCGCCATCACCGCCAGCGTGGCGAAGTGATCCGCGAGCCGACCTTGCACGCGCGCGGCCGCATAGAAGCGAAACGCCGCCGCCTCCGCCCACGTAAACAGCAGCGTGTGCGCAAACATGAAAGACGACAGCGCAAGCGCGTAACGCCCGAATTCATCGGGCGTCATCAAACGCGTGAACGCCGCAAGCGTGCCGAAGCCGAGAAGAGCCTGAGCAACCTGCAGCGGCGCGAGACCGAGCGCCTTGCCGAACTTCACCGCGTCACCTTGCTGTCGCCGAACAGGGCCGGCAGCGTGCGCGCAAGGATGAAGAGATCGAACGCCAGCGAAGCTTGCGCGACGTAGTCGAGGTCGAGCTTCACGCGTTCCCGCACAGAGGCAGGCGTTTCGATGGGGCCGCGCGAGCCGTTCACCTGCGCCCAGCCGGTGATGCCGGGCTTCACGCGATGGCGGTGGGCGTATTCGGCGACGATGTGAGTGAGATCGCGGTCAGCGGCGCGCATGCCGACGGCGTGCGGGCGCGGACCGACGAGGCTCATCTCGCCTTTGAGCACATTCCAAAGCTGCGGCAGCTCGTCGAGGCTGGTCTTGCGCAGCCAGCGGCCGATGCGCGTTACGCGCGGATCGTCCTTCTGCACCTGCTTCAGCGGCGCACACGGATCGTAGCGCATAGTGCGGAATTTCAGCACCGTGATGATGCGATTGTTGAAACCGTGGCGGCGCTGGCGGTAGAGCGCCGGCCCGCGGCTATCGAGCTTTACGGCCACGAACAGCGCGGCCATCACCGGCGCGAACGCGATGAACAGCAGGCTACCGAGCACGAGGTCCTGGATGCGCTTCGCCAGCGCACGGCCCGCGTTGTGCGGACGACCCGAGACGCACGCCATCGCCGCGCCGGTGAGCCGATCCACGCGCTTGCCGCGCACGGTTTGCGTTTCGTAGTCGAGCAGGAGATCGACCCGGTTCGGCACGATGCGCAGGCGCTCAATGAGCGCCCGCACGCGCGATTCCGCTTTCTGCGTCACGGTGATGACGATGCGGTCGACGTGCGGGAGCGATTCCCACTTCAGCAAATCGTTGATGTCGCCGCTGACCGGAATGCCGGCGTGCGTGTGCGGCGAACGGGCGAGGCGGTCGTCGACAATCGCGACGACGCGCGCGTCGCCGCGCTCCGCGGCGCGCTGCGCGAGACGCTGCGCGGCTTCCGTGGCGCCGACGATGACGATGTTTTCCGAGAACACGCCAGCCTTGTGCGCGGCGCGGATCCACACGGCGAACGCCGCGTGCACGCCAGCGAGCACGACCGCGGAGACCGGAATCACCAGCGCAAGCGCCGCAGTGGCGCGCGCGTCGGGCGCGATCAGAGCAGCGACGATGAGGCCGCCGACGGCGCCCAGCGCGAGGCCGGCCGCGCCGTGCTCAGGCGAAAGACGCGAAGGCGGCGTCTTGTAGATGTTGGTGAACCAGAGCCCGACCTTCAGCGCGCCGGCGGCGAGCAGGAACGAGACCGCGTCGCCGATGGTGAGTTCGTTCAGCCCGGCGCCAGCAGCCCATATGGCGGCGAATTGCGCGGCGAGCGCGACGAAAACCCAGTCGATGATTTGAATGAGACGCGTCGCGTGCGCCGGCGCGACGTGCACCGGACGCGGGTCGAGTTTCGGAAACGGACCGCGCTTAGCGGCGACAGTGACGAGCGCCGTGCTCGCCTCGTTCGCGGGCGCGGCCGTTGTCGCGACTTCGTGGGTCGCTGTCGAGATGACGGCCAATGCGGTGCCAGTCGGCTCAGCAGGCGTCTCTTCGAACACAACAACCGGCTCGCTAACCAATTCGACCGGCGAAGACTCATTGGCCGCTTCGAGCGTGCTGGCCTCGGTAGCGCGGTAAGCTTCGTCAGCCGGATTTGGCCACGTCGCGGCCTCGGTCTCCGGCTGATGCTCAAGCTTGAACCCGAACAACCCATAGGCCGCCGCCAGCACATTGAGCCGGGCGGCTTCGATCTGGAGCAAAAGGCGCTCCGTCTCGTCCGGGCCCTGTTCCAATTCGGAGGGGATCAGCTGAAAAGCCTGCTGCGACATGGTTAATTCGCCCTAGGGAAGAGTGTTCGGCGCACTCTTCGCGCAAGCGCCGTGCCGGTTAACGAAAGCCGGCTGCCAATCGGGCGACGGTTGAGCGCTTGCTAGGGCGGGCCAGAGCAGGTTAAGCGGGTCGGGCCGGAGACGTGGCCGAGTGGCTGAAGGCGGCGCCTTGCTAAGGCGTTATACGGGAACACTGTATCGAGGGTTCGAATCCCTCCGTCTCCGCCAGCCGCCCTTTTCAGGGGTGTTCGCCCCAGTTCGGCGATGTTCGACAACTCACTGAATTAGATAAAGAAAGTCGGGTTTTTCCGGTCGGCGCTGCTCGTTGACGTTCAGTGAGAGGCGATCTAACGCTGTGGGAACAGCGTGGGAGTGATATCGATGGCTCACCTCGTGAACCGGCTCACGGATCGTCAGGTGCGCGGAATGGTGGTTCCAGGTCGGTATCCCGACGGGGACGGCCTGTACCTTTGCGTCAGCGATGGGCGGAGGAACGGAAGTTTGAACCGTTCTTGGGTTCTGCGGGTACGGGTTCGCTCGCTTGATGGGGACGATCGGCTAGTTGCCCGCACTCGCGAAATGGGGCTCGGATCGCTAGAGCACACCAGTCTTTCCGCAGCGCGCGAGAAAGCTCGAGAAGCTCGTCGAATTGCACAGGATGGTGGCGATCCAGTCACCAGCAAGGCCGAGAGCATCCGCCAAATATTGCTTGCTGAAAAGCGCGCCGCTGCGGAAGCCGCTCGAGCGATGACCTTCAAGCAATGCGCCGAGGCTTTCATCGCAATGCAGGGTGTGACGTGGCGCAATGCCAAACACTCATCGCAGTGGACAGCAACGTTGGAGCGCTACGTCCTTCCAATCTTTGGCTCAGTGTCAGTCGCCGAGATTGATGTTGGCATGGTGACGAAGGCACTAGTTCCGATTTGGACGACAAAGGCAGAAACGGCGCGCCGAGTTAGAGGACGCATCGAGAGCATTCTGGATTGGGCAACTGTCCGCGGTCATCGCCAGGGGGATAATCCTGCGCGATGGCGTGGCCACTTGGAAATGGCGTTGCCAGCTAGAACGCGCCTGTCGGGACCGCGGAGGCACGCAGCGCTTCCCATCGATGAGATGCCGGAGTTCATGATCAGACTGCGTGCGGCAGTCGGTGCCGGAGCGCGAGCTCTCGAGTTTGCAATCCTGACGGCCGCGCGTACGGGAGAAGTTCTCGGCGCAACGTGGCCAGAATTCGATTTGCAGCGCGCAGTGTGGACGATTCCAGCGGACCGCATGAAGGCTGGTAAAGAACATCGTGTCCCGCTTTCAACCGGCGCGATCGCGCTGTTGAGTGCGGCGAACGCGAGTTCCGCCCATGCTGGGGAGGGCTTCGTTTTTCGAGCGCCAAAAGACCGAGGCGCCCTTTCGAACATGGCAATGCTGATGAGCCTTCGCCGCTTGGGTCGGGAAGACCTCACATCTCATGGGTTTCGCTCTACATTTCGCGATTGGACCGCTGAACGAACATCATTTTCATCTGAGGTTGCTGAAGGCGCGCTCGCCCACACCATCGCCAACAAGGTCGAGGCCGCGTACCGGCGGGGTGATCTATTCGATAAACGGCGTGCGTTGATGCAGACGTGGTCGGATTACTGCGATGGCGATCGAGCAGATGTCGTTCAGCTAAAGCGGACAGTGTCGAACCAAATTGAATAACAGCGACCACCGCCGGACTCCTTAGCTTGACAGGTGGCCGGTGCGTTTTTCGTGGATTGTCGAATTTTGGTATTGAAACTCACGCAACCACAATGCTCTTTAAGAGAATCGAGGAGGCACAAGATGAAGCGAGAAGGCAATGTCAGAACTAATCGATGTCAAAGCATTCTGTCGTCGCTACGGCGTGGGTCGGACACGCGTCTACGAACTCCTGAATTCCGGAAAGATTGAAGGGCGGAAATTCGGATCGCGAACACTGATTACTACCGACTCCGCCGTGGCTTGGGCGGAGTCTCTGCCGAAGTTCGAACCTCGCGAAGGGCAGCTGTTGCCAAATCGAAACTGAACTAGCGTCGCGTCCCAATTCAGCGAGCCGGGAGGGTCAGCCGGCCTCGCTGCGAGGACGAAGCCTGAGAGATGACCCATGTCCGCACACGCATTGTTTCCGGGCAGGCGAGGCGTCCCGCGCCGCTTGTGGGATGTGCGATGACCGCCGACGATTTGTATCGACATTTTGTGCAGGCGAGCCCGGTTGATGACCGCGTACTCGCAGATTTTGGCTGCGATGACATCGGCAACGCAGAGCGTCTGATTGCCCGACATGGCCAAGATCTGCGGCGGACGGCAGGTCTAGGTGTTCTGGTGTTCAATGGCGTTCGGTGGTTGCGCGATCAGGAGAAGGCGGCTGCCGTACTGATGGCTCAAGCAACCGCGAGAGCTATCCGCGATGAAGCAAAGGCATTCGAGCGTGAGAGTAATGGCCTCGCCGGCGAATTGGCCAGCAAACTTGCGGATAGGGCAATGGCGCACACAAAGTGGGCAACAGCGTCAGCGAGTTCACAACGCCTGAGCGCGATGCTTACACAGGCGTGGCCGCACCTTGACGTCAAGCTGGAAGACTGGAACGCCTGCGGTTCTCTATTCAACGTCGAGAACGGCACGCTCGACCTTTCCGGCGTCGAACCTAAACTTGTTGCGCATCGCCGCGGCCACTTGATCACACACTTGGCTGGTGTGGCTTATGACGCAAGCGCCGAGTGTCCCGAGTTTCGCACATTTGTCGATCGAGTACTGCCGCCTGTAAGATGCGAGAACGGCGATGACAGGAGTTTGCAGCGCTTCGTTCAGCGCGCGCTGGGCGCGTGCCTCGTAGATTCGGTGCGCGACCAGGCGATGATTGTTTTTCACGGCGCCGGTGCCAATGGGAAATCGACGCTCTTGAATGCGGTCGCTCGTGTTATGGGGTCGTACTGCATGACGGTGGCAGTTCAGACGCTCTTGTATTCCGAGCAGTCAGGGTCGTCTGCGTCGCCCGACGTTGCTCGCCTCGCGGAAGGCCACGCTTCATTCGGGTCTCCGAGCCGGAACCAGGCGCCAAACTATCTGAGGGCGGTGTAAAGGCGCTGACAGGCGGAGAGCCAATTGTCGCCCGCAAACTTCACGAAGCGCCCATGGAATTTCAGATCGTTGGTAAGATTGTGCTCTCATGCAACAACCGCCCGAACGTTCGTGGCGGGGATGATGGAATCTGGCGGCGTATTCTGCTTGTGCCCTGGAAGGTGCAGATCCCAGAAGGAGAGCAGCGTGAAGAGGGCCCCGCCCTTGAGCAGGCATTAGTCGATGAAGCGCCTGGCATTCTGAATTGGTTGATAGAGGGCCTCGCCGATTATTACGAGCAAGGCGGATTGAACGCTCCAGAGAGCGTGCGCGCGGAAACGCTCGCTTATCGAACCGACAGCGATTTAATCGGCCGATTCATTTCCGAATGGTGCGTGAGGGGCGACGGTCTCGAGGTGGATACCGTTGAACTCTATGAAGCATTCAAGAGTTGGTCGAAGGCCGAAGGGACAAAAGAACCTCTGTCAGCCTCTCTGGTGGGTCGGAGGCTCACGGACCGCGGCTTCGGGCGTCGAAAGACACATGGTGACGTCAAACGCCTGGGACTCGATCTTACGCCAGAGGCGAAGAAAGAGGTGCGCGCCAGCGCGTTGTCGCGGTTGGCGGCCAAGGAAAAGAAATTCGAAAAGTCCGGAAGCGAGGAGAACAATGGGTGACGATTTGCTTTGGCGAGCGGAAATCGTCACCCGTGCCTGCGGAGTTGCACCTGAAACGCCGAGCGAATCGTCACCTTCGTCACCCATCGTCACCCGGCCCAAGGGTTGATCCACAAGGCTCGGTGATGGCGGTGACGAAGGTGACGAGGAAAGTCTACGCGTGGTGCGCACATGCGTGCGCGTGATGCGTAACAAACTCTATCTTATCGTCACCACCGTCACCCTGTTACTTGAATATGAAAACAGAAATGGAGTGCTCTGAACCAACCGCGCTGGCAGACGATGATCGTCTGAGAGGACGCTGTCCAAGCCTGCGCCATCGCTCGCTGAATGAACGTGGGTCCTTCTTGAGCGAGTGGGATTACACGGCGCGACAGGTGCGCGGCGGATGTTCAGTCGAACAGAGGTCGAAATCGGTAAAATGATGGGTCGCTCCGGTGAAAGGTTTTCACGGGTCCTTCCTGGTGTTTCGAGAAACACGGGCGGAACGGAGCGTGGCCGCTCGTTAGTCTGGAATCCCGCTGCCGGGGTGTAGGTTGGAGCTACGCTTGCCCGCTTCGGGGCGATTGTGTTGAAAAACGCCTGGTGATTGGCGGTTAAGGCGAATGCTGATTCCATCCTTGCATCGGATGGAGGCGACGATGCTGGTCCTCGGCAAGTGATGCAAGAAGCGCTGTTCTACGAATTCTCTTTGGAGGACCACGTCCCGGCCGACCATCTTTTGCGTCGCATTGATGCGCTGATGGATTTCTCGGACGTTCGCGCGCACCTCGCACCGTTTTACAGCGCGACAGGCCGGCCTTCGATCGATCCCGAACTGATGATCCGGATGTTGATAGTGGGCTATTGCCTCGGCATTCGATCCGAGCGTCGCCTCTGCGACGAGGTTCACCTCAACATGGCCCATCGCGGGTTCTGCCGCCTCGGCCTCGATGGCGCCGTGCCAGATCATTCGACCTTCTCCAAGAATCGCGATGGCCGTTTCCGCGATAGCGGATTGTTACGGCACCTCTTCGAGATGGTGCTGCGCCGCTGCATCGACGCAGGCCTGGTTGGCGGAGAAGGCTTTGCAGTCGATGCGAGCTTGATAAGCGCGGATGCCAATCGCACCGAAGGTGGTCCGTCTTCGGAAGGGCTTGATCCAAACAAGACCAGCCGCGCCATTCGCGAGTATCTGGACACGCTCGACGATGCTGCGTTTGGCGGGGCTTCAAAATGAGATGTTCATGAGGTTCGACACGGATCATAGCGGAACCATCGAAAGCTCGGAACTGCCGCCGCCGCGGACGACCGCGACAGATTATGTCCGTTCTTCGCCGATTGCAGACCTTATTGTTGGGGACTGTTGCCCCACTCCTCCGGCCAGTCATTGAAGTGAATCACTTCGCGGCCATCAACGATGAGAGTGAAACACGGCTCATCTGGGAAGTGGTTTGGCCGGACGGCCCAATGCTGTGAACCTTGTTCGGATTCATGGATCACATGATCGGAATTCGGTTCTCGGACGCGCCAATCGATGCTTGTGCGCCGATACTCTGGAGCGTCATCCCAGTTGTCTTCGCGCTCAAAGCATGCGGATTGGTATCGTGCGGACCAGCAGCGGGGAGAGCTTGGCTGTTAACGGCACGGCTGTTACCTGCGTGAAACCACGGGCAATCATATCGTCGACGATGGCTGTTTCCGCATCTTCCGGCGCCGGCGTGGAGCATCTGACCGACCTGCCTTGACGCTGAGCCGCAGCCACACGAACTGTCCACGTCTTATCGTCCGACATCGGCCCGTGGATTGAAAGGGTCCAGTGATCGCTATCTGTGATGACGAGCAAAAACATGCGGCCCTCCATTTGCGTCGGCCTCGCTCTTCCTGGAGCCTCACCTCACTCCAGCAACGTCTGACTCGGCCTAACGCCCATGAACGAGGCGGGTGAGCGCTAGACTAAAAGCTCGGCTTCCCAAAACCCGTCATCTTGAAGTACAAAAACAAAACGGCTCCCTGTGTTTCAGGGGAGCCGTTTTGCCTGTCCTGCTCACGAGCGCTTAGCCTAATGGCCTCACGCTCCGGCGGTCAGCTCTTCTTTTCTTCGACCGTCGGCTTTTCGGGCGCGGGCGCAACCGCGGCGATCGACGGCTTTGTATCCGTCGTGCTCTTCACCGCTGGGCTTGCGTTGTCGCTCGCAGGCGTCTGCGGCGCCGTCTTGGGCTCATTCGACATAATAAATCTCTTGGGAAACGTCAGAGGTCTCTGACCCAGTGCAAGTGGCTATTCCTGTGCGTACTTACAATGGGCGCGACGCTAATCCGCCAAACCATTTGCGAATGCTCGTCCGCGAAGACGGAATTGCCGCCATCGCAAGCTGGCATGTGCGCGAAATGAACAACACGGCCGTCCGATCACCGATCGAGGCGCTTTATGATGGAAAGAAGGAAACCTTCTGCGACCAACGCATGAGCGATTTGATTCCAGTCTCCGTAGCGTCCTGTGTCAGCAAGTTCGTACGCGCGGTCTCTCATCGTGAAGAAGCAATCGGTTGGCTGCGGCGTGACGGCGCCTTGGTCCTTCATTGTCATGGATTTCGCTGCGCCGTTAAGATGTTGACCTTGCGTCCGCCGGCGCGCAGCGCCGCTGCAGCGGCGTCGGCGCTTGTAGCAGCGTGCCGCTCCGAACGGTAGTCACCGTAAAACACGCCATCAAGTGTGATCCGCCAGATGCGGCGGTTTAGTGTGATCAGCAACGTCGAGGCAGCCGCAGTCATGCCAACGCTTCAGGACAAGCAAGGCGGCGCTCGCGCAAGTTCAGAACGTGGGTCATCACGGAGTCGAGGTCTTGTTCAGGACCGCCGATGTCCCGAAGCGCGCTGGCCATGCGCGAACGGTCGGGCGATTGGCGGTGCGACTGCAGCAAGCGCTGCGCGTTCATCACGGCTGCAGCTCGCGCCATCAGACGCCGACCAACAAGCAGCCATTCGATCTTCTCTTCCATCAGCGGGTCAACAAGCGGCAGTGCGACAAAGGCGTCCGATGCGCCTTCGCCTGCGAGCCCTTCGCTCCGAGCTTCGATCCACGGCCGGATTCCTCCGCGGCGACACCGTATGCGGCGGCGATGGAAACGAGGTCCTTGTCTATGGCTAGCGCACGCATATGCCGCGCGCCAGAAAAGGTTATTCGCACCCGGTTAGGAAAGTGCAGTTGCTAGTGGTAGGAAGCCGTCGCGATGTCGCGAGCATCGGTGCAACTCACTGAGTATGCGGGCCGTCTGTTTCGCGGGCGGTGTTGAGGATTGCGCTCTTGCGCCAAGGCAACGGCCGACCTCCCTAGATTACTTGACACCCTCGACAGACCACATATCGCGGTGAACACTCGGAGGAGAAAACATCACGCGACGCAAGCTAAAATGAGCGACAAAAGACCTGAAGTCGCGGCGATCTACAATTTCACCGCCGTCCCAGATATGTATCGACGGCGGCGACCATGTGGTTGTGTCGGGTTAGGGCGGGTGATGAAGGCAAGCGGGCGAAGTTCGATGCACCGTTTGCCACGTCTTTCTTCAGGGGCGGCAAGTTCGCGACCTTCCCGCAATTCACCGGAAAAGCGCAGTGGGCGCAGCTAATGGAATAGGACGAGGGGCCTTGCGGCATCCCTGCGCACACTGGTCACCGAACGTGGCAGTACGAAATTGCTTGCAGTTTGCCTAAGCGGCGCGAGCTGGCGCCTTGAAGACAAAGTTGAGAACCACATCGTCACGATGCACCCCCGGCAAAGACGCATCCGAGAAACCGAGAATTAGTTGGCCCGGTGTGTCCTCGTTGATGGTGCAGGCATCGTCAGCCCAGCCGCCAACAACGGCATGGCGCGATTTCACTTCCAGGCGGCAATCCCCAGGCTGCGCGGGGATATCGATGCGTTGGTCCCGATCGTGGCCGCCAATCGCCGATCCGTAGGTCAAATGCGGCGCCGATGCCTCGATCGCGAACACTTCAATGCCCCATTGGTGGGGCGCAACATCGGCCCGCGCTGTGGCTGTGAACCGGATCGTCGAGCCGGCTGGGAGATCGAGGCGGTGCATGGCTGGTCCTTCTCTCACTGCGGTAATGCGCGCACTAAGGCTGTGCCGTTTGCGCGGTGAACTTTGTTGGAGTGTTCGGGAGCGGGGCAAGTCTTGCTGTCGCGATGAAGCGCTCGATGGCGCTCCGATCCACATCCGCATCGGGGGCCCACGATGGATTGATCGATCAGCAGGCCCTGCAGCGCATCTGGGATCGTATCCCATTGGATGATCAACGCTTGACCCAGTTGAAGCAGCAAGCGCTCTTGCGTGGCGTTGTGCTTCAACGTCTTGACGACGACACGTGGTTCGCGAACCGGACAGCGATCGTTGAATCGGGAACGCTTAAGCAAGCGGCGCCTCGGAAAGCCGATAGGCTTCGATAATGCGCTCGAATTTCTCGGTGTCGCTCTTAATCTGATAGCGCCCCGTCTGGTTGCCTTCCTGCGGAAGCGCCCGCACGATTGTGTAGATGCCGCCAGGGGCGGTAAGGCGACCCAAGGTCGAAACTACAACGCGCGCGCCAGCGGTGAAGTGTGGAAGCGACATGTGCCGCGTCTCCCAACAGGCCAATCAAAATGAAGGAAAGCGCCAGTGCGCTAGCTGTTAAGTGGGGCGGACAAGCGAAAGCACAAGGCCACGTTCTGCGGTGTCGCGGCGATTTTCTCGATTGGCGATCAAAAAAGCGAAGATAAGCCGCCAGAACCCCGCAAAGCATGCTAGGGTGCCAATCACATCAAACAATGAACGCTGCGCCGCCCGCCCCAAAGCGGATCGCGAGCCGTTGGAGGTCTAAAATGGCGTGCGCATCAGAGTCTAATCGGCGCGCCTCGATGCTCATCGCGCAGGGCGATCGGCTCAACAAGGCCGCGGCGAAGTGTACGGGCAACCTTAATGAGTCCCATCTCCTTGTGCACGGCGTGATGGCGCGTGCCTTTGCCGTGGGTGCGCCATGCGAGGCTGATCTGGATCTTAATCTGTCGCGCTCGCTCGCCGAGTGGCGTGGACGTCGCGACCTAGCCGCATGAACGAGACCGCCCGACCTTCGCCATTGGCCAGGACTCACGGGATTTGGCGCGTCACACGCGACGGCGCTTTCTTTGGGATAGCCGATCAAAGCTGCTTGCCATCGAAATGACGGAAGAGGGGCGACTTCATTGCGAAGCGATCACCGGATCGTGAACGTTGTCCAGCCGGCCTTGCTCAATCGACCTAGTCTTCTGCATTGCTAATCGCGGCAGGGAGGCCGCTCTACATGGATCGACGGACTAGTATTGCACACCGCGCACAAGCCAGAACGACGTTGGGCAGACTCTCCTTGTACAAAGCGTCAGCGCTCGCCGATCGCGCATGGATGGCCGAGGTCGCAGAGATTTTTGGCGAGCGTGATTCCGGAATGGCCCGTATTCAGGATCGGGCCCATGGAGCGCCTGGCACCAAACTGCGAGAGCTTTACGACGCGTATCTCATTGCGCGGGACGCCTACCGATGCGTCCAGGTGAGACATTAAATAACCGCAGCGCGATAACCACTTGAAGCACGGCGGCGCCCACTCTCGCGATCCTGGAGGCTGGTTTTTCGCTTATCCCTCGTAAATCCGGGCTGAGACTGGTCCTCAGGATCGCCGCACTCGAGATCGCCAAGTGTGGGAAGGAGAGGTGCGGCGCCGGCTGCAGTTTCTCTGCAGGAACCGGGATCCCCCTTGGATACCGCGAGGCTCTGAACTTATTTCTGCGCCCGCGAGGTGCTGTCGGCTTGGGAGCGTCGATTGCACAACAGAAGGCCAACGCCGGACTGGCCGGCGCGTGCGGTGATTATCGTCCTGTGGTTCGCGGCGTGGGGGCTGGTGCTCCTGCAATGTGCGCGGCCGTTTTAAATGTGCGCGGCCGTTTTAGAAGCGGCCCTGGTCGTGCGGTAGCCGACGCCTTGATTAGGGAAAAGTGCCAAAGCGTACTAACCCTCTCGGGCCGCAGAGGCGGCCCTCAATGCAAGAGAAGCGAAGCAACGCGAAGGTCTGGCTGGCGATACTCGTCGGCCTGCTGGCGCTCGTCTCGGTCGCCTATGCAGCGTGGGGACCTTAGAGCGCGCGCGGCTTGTTGCGTGAATGGATGTGCCAGGAGCCGACATTCAGCGTCGTCCATCCGGCGACGACGTTCGGGCGGACTGAGATTCCGCTACTGGCCTATAACACTCATTAGCGTTTTCAAGACCGGTTCATGGATTCCAGCCTCTCGGCGGCCAGACGCGCATTGCCGGATCGGACGGGCTCATGATGCCAACGGCGACACCATCCGGATCCTCGACGACCGCGTAACGCGCGCCCCAGAACGCATCGTGAGGCTCAGTGAGTACCTTGTAGCCGGCCTTCGCGATGGTGGCGCACTTAGCGTCGACCTCAGCGCGACTTTCGACCCTGAAGCCGACGACAACGCGCCCGGCGAGGTCGGCGCGTCCAGCCCAGCCGGGGTTCCAGTATTCGGCGAAGTCGGTGCGGTCGAGTGTGAAATCGAGTCCGTCCAAACCATCGGCCGTCGCGTGATAGGTTGTATGGTCACCCCGGTTTGGGAACGAGACGCCAAGTGTGCCGTAGAATGCAGCGCTCTTGGCGACGTCGCGCGCGACCAAACTGATCTGGTCGAAGACAAGCTTTCCTGTCATGGCGCCCTCCGCTCCCACTCTAGGCGAACGCGCGCACGACTGCGACTCCCCGGGGCGCGAGCGTCAGTTGCCGGCGAAGAACAGACGCGTGAAGTCCGCTATCAGGCAGGGCAGGGCCAGAGTCTGCTGTTGGGATCTAACGTCATCTTGGTAGACTCGCGCAGCTTATGGCGTCATCTCGGAGCTCGCCTGTTTTAATAAGGTGGCGGCAAAATCGCTCTTTCCGCCGGCGGGAACGTCGTTTCGTCTTAGTGCCTCAATCAACCGCCTCAGTGCCTCGGCAACACGCGTCTGACTCCGCGTCTCTGCCAGGGCCCGTGTGGCTTCCAGACGTTCGAAGAATGCAGCTGCGGTTTCGACGTGTTCCAGCTCCATCACGCGCATGCAAAGCATGCGCAACGCTGTCTCAACAGAGGGCGCAAGCGCACCAGCGTCAACACGCCGACGTTCAAAAATCCGGCGGCGAGTCTCTTGCCGGCGGTCGCGCCCGACGTAATCGGGAGTGAAGACGTAGCGATCGTCCATGCGACCCATTTTAGACCGCTGCTGGTAACATTTTAGTTTAATCGCGAGCGCTCAGCGGAGGTGCAGCTGGTCACGCGAGAAGCAGTTTGTCCTATTGCACCAGTCGGGTCTCGGTCGTGGTGGGACCGACGCCAGTAGGCACGGGAACATCACCAACATCATAATTGGCGTTGATGAAGAGCGTGGGATTGCCGTCCAGTTTGATCTGCTGGGCGACAAGCACTGTCCAGGCAGATTCGCGCGCCACTTCGGCTCGTCCGTTGATTACGAGCTTCGCGTTGGGCACGTAAATCACGCCCAGCAAGCTTTCAACGTTCTGGCTGGTGATGATGAAGTCATGGCGGTTGTTGCGAACCGCGGCCATGACGAATCCAGCGAACCTACCTCTCTCGCGCCCATCCAGTCGCACCAGGGCGCGATCGTGAAAGCTGAACTTACCGTCCTTGTCGAAGAGGAGAATTACGTCACTTCCCTCGATTCGCGCATCGTCCTCCGCCTTAAGCTCCGAACTCACAAACCAATGCTCTCCGGGGGCCAGTCGAAGGACAGCCGTTCCTTTGACCTCGATGTTGTCGCAATGGACGCCTGCCGGGAGCGTGCGCGTGCCGGTATCATAGACGATGAAGTCTGTGTCCGAACACCGTGGGGGGTTGAGGTCGAGATCGCCAAAGGGATCGGTGATGCGAGATGCGCCAGATGCGCCCTGAGCGCCACTGATGCGGCCGACAGCGCGAACGACGCCGGCACGGATGGAAGCCGTGCCTTCCACCACGATATCTTGGTTGGAGTGAATAAGGCATCCCGGCGCGCGGATAGACGATTGACCACGAACTTGGACAATCTTGTCATTGTCGCCCCGCGTGGCGAGGATGCACAGAGGAGTGCGGTTTGCGGAGGCGGCCACGGCGCTCACCTCGATGGTCCAACCGCCGGGCGGCAACAGGCGTCCCATGATAGAAGCTCGATTGGCGGTAATGGTCACTCGAACGCCGCGTTCGCCATCGTCTAGCTCTTCAATCGTTGCGTTCACGGTTGCTTGCGGCGCGTTTTCCCATTCCTGAATTGCGGTCTCAGCCCAAGCTCTCGCGCGTTCCGCGGCGACACGTCGATCGGAGGCGAGAGCCAGCTCCGAAGCTCCGGCAAGCGCCGCGCCTTCAGCTATGGTGCGGAATTGTTGACGTTCCGCGGTCACCATCACGATATCGACGCCCCCGCCTGCCACGACGATAAGAACAGGCAACAGAACGGCGGCTATGGTTGCCAATCCGCCCTGCCGATCGCCAAAGAGCGACAATATGCCGACAAGCATCACGTCACTCGCGCTCGCAGGGCGCGCACAGCCTCCTGGAAATCGTTGGTCAGATGGCCGCCGTCGCTGCGGGACGTGTAGTGCGCACGCAGCCGCTCCATTGTCTCCAGCTGCTCAAACAAAACAGTGCGCAGCTCGGCCTCGGCGGCCCGCGTATCGCGTTCCGATTGACGTGCGCGGAGCACAAAGCGGATTTGATAGCTGAGCAGCCGCCAATTGAGCGGTTTGACGGTAAAGGCCGTCGCGCCTGCGCGGTACGCCCTGTCGATAGACTCCAGATCTTCTCGCCCCGTAACGACGATCACCGGCAGGTCCCGCCAACGCGCTTCCGAGCGCATGCGCGACAGCAGTTGAAATCCGTCCATCCGCGGCATTTCGAGGTCTAACAAGACCGCATCGAAATGGCTGGACTCCAGCGCCGCGAGGCCCTCGACACCGTCGGCGGCGGTCTCGACCTCCACCGCATCTGTGGCGAGGCTTACCTGAGCAAATTCACGTAGGATTGGGTCGTCGTCGACGAAGAGTAGGCATGCCGACTGTGTCAGCACGTAGGTATCCGATTGCTGCCCACGCATGACTCGTCCGCCTTGCAAGGAGGCACTTTAAGCCAGCGGTCATTAAGGTGACGTATAAGAGACAGTGCTGATCGCGTTTAGCAAAAGTATGTTTAACAAGATTGGAGCGAGTGCTGGCGTCATGAACGCACAAGACGCAACGGCGCCGCGCCGATCCATTCGGATGCGTCTCATCCTTCTCATCGTCTGCGCGATGAGCGCTACCGGTGCGCTCACGGCGCTGTTTGCGGGGTGGACGGAGGCCCGTCGCCAGACGCGACTCGAAGTCGAGCATTGGCGAGCTGCGGCCGCCGTGATCGCCGCCTCTTCTGGTGAGGCGTTCACAAGCCTTGATGAGCTCGCGGGCTTTCGAAGGATTAGCGCCATCGCGCGCATGCCTGGCGCCACTTACGGTCGGCTTCAGTTTCCTGATGGACGTTTGCTTGCGGAAACGGGGGCGGGGGTTCGGCTTACCAATGACTCCGCTATTGATGTCAGCGCCGCCGACAAACTGACGCCACTCGATCTACTGATCACGCGCACGCTCCAGGTTACTGCTCCGGTCTTCGAGAACGGTGCTGAGGTCGGCCAGGTTGTTATGGTCGTGCGTTTGAGCGGCGTCGGTCCTAGGTTGTTGAGCGCAATTGGCGTAAGCGCACTGGGCGCGCTCTGCGCCGCATTCCTGGGAGTTTTTGTCGCCTTGCGGATGGGCGCCCGTATCAGCGGCCCGATCGCAGAACTCTCCGATGCGATGCGAAAAGTGCAGACGTCGCACGATTATTCTGTATCGGTTGCGCCTCAAGGCAACGATGAGGTTGGCGACCTCGCGATTGGGTTCAATCGCATGCTGGCAGACATACGCCAGCGCGACGAGCTAATCGCGCGACATGTCGAGCACCTTGAGGATGAAGTCGCATCCCGCACGGCCGACCTTCGGGTTGCGCGAGATTTCGCGGAGGCGGCGAACCGAGCGAAATCAGACTTTTTGGCGACGATGAGCCACGAAATCCGTACGCCGATGAACGGCATTCTCGCCTTGGCCGACATCCTGCAGCGTAGCGAACTGCCAAATCGCGCCAAACGATACGCCGACGTGATTGCCCAATCCGGTCGCAGTCTCGTAAGCATCATTAATGACATTCTCGACTTTTCAAAGATCGAAGCCGGTAAACTCGAGCTTGAGCGGGTTGAGCTTGATCTAGCTGACGCCGCCGATGATGTTGTGGCGCTGTTTGCTGAACGCGCGCGGTCGAAGGGGCTGGATATTGCAGCCTATGTCGATCCGCGCATTCCGATGATTGTGGGCGATCCGGTGCGCATGCGCCAGATTATCGGCAACCTAGTCAACAACGCCATCAAGTTCACCGAGGCGGGAGGGGTTCGCGTCGAAATCACGCTTGAGGGTTTTGACAGAGTTCTCATTGCTGTGGTCGATACCGGCGTCGGCGTACCGGAAGACAAACTCGAGTCATTGTTCGAAGCATTCACGCAAGCTGACCAAAGCACAACGCGCCGTTTCGGCGGAACCGGTCTGGGCCTAAGCATCTGCAAACGGTTGGCGGAGGCGATGAACGGTGCGTGGCGCTTGTCTAGCGCCGTCGGTGAAGGCTCCACATTCGCTCTATGCATTCCGATCGAGCCTGCCAGGCAGGCCGCACCGTGGCCGTCACTGCCTAGCTCCGCCATCGAAATAAGCGATTTGCCAGCTCAAACGGCGCGGGCGCTTGTTCTCTATTGCACCGCAGCGGCGAGCGACAGCTCGGCACCCGCGTCCACGTTGCTCACGTTTTCATCGGCAACCAGCTACGATGGCGCGTCGGAGAACACTATCGTGTTGTGTCATCCGGACGAAGAGTCAGCCCTGGCGCAACGCGGCGCACTGACGTTGCAGTTACCGGTCCGCCAATCAGACATGCGCCGCCTCCTCGGCGCTGCCTCGCGCGGCGAAAGCATAGCGGGGCTGCTTCACAACGAACCGTCGCAGGAAAAAGCTCTCGCTGCGTATCCGTCTGCGCGCGTGCTTGTCGCGGACGACAACGAAGTCAATCGCGAAGTGGCGCTTGAAGCACTTGCGCAGTTCGGCATCAGACCTCATCTTGTCGAAGACGGGTGGCAGGCGCTCCACGCAGCCACAAACGCGACGTACGACTTGATCCTGATGGATGGCAGTATGCCCGGCCTGGATGGCTTCGCGGCGGCGTCAAAAATCAGACAACACGAACAGCGCATTGCACTTCCGGCAACCGCCATCGTTGCGTTGACGGCTCACGTTGTTGGAGCGGGGGCCGATGCTTGGCGCACAGCCGGCATGAACGACGTTTTGCACAAACCTTTCACACTAGCCGCGCTTGCCGCCACTCTGCGAACTTATCTCGGTGAGGGTGAAGTCTCTGCGCCGATGCACGAGGCGGCGCCAGCGGCGACGGTTGAATCGCGAGCGGTAGAACTGTTCGATCCGACCATTAGGGCAGAACTAGACAGAATGGCGCGATCCGGCCGCGCGGACTTCGTCGAACGCGTGACTGGGCTCTATTTAGAAAACGCACCTGCAGCGTTGAAATCGCTGAAAGAAGCTCAAACGCAAGGCGACGCTGAGGCAGCCGCACGTGCGGCGCATGCGCTCAAATCAATGAGCCTCAGCATGGGCGCTTCCCGCGTGGCAACGGCTGCTGCTCAATGCGAGCATTCCGCACGCGGCCAAGCGCACGTGGATGCGCACCAGCTGGAAACACTCCAAGAGGCGCTTGGAGCAACATTGGCTGCTCTTGGTGGCGTTAGTTCGGAGGACGCAGCACCCGATCCTAGTGACGCTATTCGCGCCGCATTGGCGCGGAACGAGTTTCGCGTAGTCTATCAGCCGCAAGTGGATCGAGCGCAAACGGCAGTTTGCGGCGTGGAAGCGCTCATCCGTTGGCAGTCGCAGCGCGGAGAGGTGAGCCCCGAACAGTTCGTGAGGGAGGCGGAGACAACCGGCACGGTCGAATTGCTGACGGATTTCGTCCTGGATTGCGCGCTGCGGGAGTGTCGTAATGGCTCCTACGTCGTTGGCGTCAATGTTTCAGCCACGGAGTTCGCAGAGCCGCGCTTCGTCACGCGTGTCCTGGACGCAGTGAGCAAACACGCTTTTGACCCTAGACGACTTGAGCTGGAAATCACCGAGACCGCAGTGCTCGAACAACCGGATCGCACGCTCGCCAACATGCGCGCTCTCCAGCAGCATGGCGTGCGCATTGCGCTGGATGATTTCGGCGTAGGCTACACCAGCCTCAATCACCTTCGTACCCTTCCATTCGACGCGTTGAAGATAGACCGCGCCTTCGTCGTTGATTGTCCCCACAGCATTCAAGCCACCGCCGTTATTCATGCCGTCATTTCGGTTGGACGTGCACTGGGCATGAAGGTCATCGCCGAGGGCGTGGAGACGATAGAGCAGATGCGGTTTCTCAAGGTGGCGGGCGTCCACATCTTCCAGGGTTATTATTTCGGCGCACCCGACAAGCTTGACACGGCGTTGTCCTGTCCAGTTCAGGCCGTGGCTTAAGCCCCAGCCAACGTCCGCTTTCGGCGCGGTTAGGGCGAGAGTCTGCTATTGGGGATCGAACGGCATTGCCGGATATGCCCAGCTTCGGAACGGATCTATCCCAGTGAGGGCCGGGCCGCGTTGTAGCCGAAGATGGTCCAGTCAGAAGCGAACAATTCGTCTCGACGGTTGGCGTATCAGCATCCTCGCTACCGATACAGGTGAGACCGTCAGCATCGCCGAACTCTATGAGGTAGGCGGCGCTGCAAAATCGTGACCTTGTCTACAGACGATGCGACGTCGCGCCCTATATGAGTCGCAAGGATAAACAGCCGGGATGCGATACAGGATCGAATACTTGCGAGAGAGCACCGACGAGGCCTCCGTCTGTACTTGGCGCTACGCCTCAGGGGAGAGTTTCGACCAAGCCATCGAGCAGGCCCGAAGCGGCCGGTCCGATGCACAACAATGCTTCGGTGCGCAGGGATTTCACATCCGCGACGTCGGGACCAGCGAGATCGCCTTCGTGGAAGCGTTCGACGAGGATTAGCGCCTAGGAACGCTTCCGGGCGTCGTCGTTAGGAGCGCGGAGGCAATCTCGCCTCCAACCATGCGCCCCCAAGCAGCTCGTCGCCTCACGGGCCGCTTTTCTAATCTCCCGAGGCATTGGGGGTTGAACCGGTCTTGAAGTATCCAGTGGTGACATGCATCTTGGCGCAGACTCCGGTGCCGCCATGTACATTGTGACCGCCTGGGATGATCATTCAGAAACGACGGTGCGCGCCCGCGACCCGGCGATCGCCCTGGCCCGAGCGACAGCCCTCGTATCTCAGGGCATGAAGATTACCATCATTCGCACGGCCACTGGAGAATCGCTCGCGATCACAGAACTGAAAGAAGAGATCGACCGCGCCAGGGGAATCGTTGGCACGAGCCGCCCGGCTGATGTGTCTTAAGCAGCGCGAAATCCCACCCGGTAGTCCCAGCTTCGCAGTTCTGGGTCTGGGGCCAGGGCGTGGCTGCGCCGGTAGGCGAGGACATGCTGCGCGAGCGCGCCCGATCTGGCCACCGAAAAGACTTCTGATGTAATGAGGCCGCGCCGAATGCATTCGACATAAAGCTCTGTGCCCAGCGGCCAAAGGGGCGTGAGGGTAGTACAGGTATCGCCCGGTGGGTTGAAACCGAAGCTGCGATCGCCCTCGTCGAGCGCCTGGCTTTGTCGAGCTAGGGTTCACCCAGGCGCCACTTGGCGTCTGTCCTTTCCCGACAATTCTTTTGCAGAGGGGAGTACTGACGCAACCTTTTGCGTGCCGCTCGATTATTGCGACGCATCGCGTTTCAGCGTCTGCGCGCGCCGCGGCCAGCTGAGCGCGGGGGGTGATCGCGGCCAGGGATGTGTTTCTGCTATTTGCGCGCAAGCGTGAACTCCCTTCCAGCGGAGATCCAAAACGGAAGCGGCGGTTCGGCGATGCTTTGCTCAGTCTCAGTCATTTGCGCTGACGCAGGCCGCCGAATGGTTGCTAAATTGCTGGCGGCGCAGCAAACGTCCTGCCGTGCGCGCGACGGGCCCCGCCTTCGTTGTTCCAGGAATCGACATCGCCAGCATCTGGCTTTGCCGCTGTAGCGACAGGCGGGTCCGCCTCCAAGCGCGTGACCAGATTGTCGCCCTTCCAGACTTCGACGATGGCGTAGTCGGCCGACTGTTGCTTCGCGTAGCCTACAGCAGCCTCATCGTTCACGTAAGGCAAGAACTCCGAATGATCCGTGCGTCCCTTCGCGTCCTTATAGCAGATTGAGTAATTCATTGGCCGAGCCTTCGCGCGCAACAAGCGCAGGCCATAGTGTCAGGTCGGCTCATTGATCGATCGAGCGCAAGCGCTGGTCGATTCCTATGACATGGCCCTGCGAGCCGTCCCTTTCAATGCGCAGCAGCTGCCCGAGGCGCCCGGCAAACGCGTCGCGACACGTCCCACGCCTCAACGCCATTGTCCTCGGTGACGAGAGAATTTGCGATCAACTGGGCCTCCTTGTCGGTCAGGCACCCGATAGAACTTGACGACACGACCCGTCCGGCATCGTTCACAACAAAGAATCGATAAGTATTCATTTCCTTCTCCGAGAAGCAAGGCGCGCGACCTGAGCCGCGCGCCCGCAGTGCGTCCACTATGCTCTGGCGCCCAGTAAGGGCGGCATCGCTTCATGGACGCGACTTTTTTTGCGGGGCACTCGCATCGCGTATCAGCCCGGCGACGCAATGAGTGGTGTCGGAACTAACATGGGGATGATCCCAACAGCGGCAAGCGTCCGGCGCTGGTGGCGCGCAGTAAGCGCCGCGCTGCCGACATCGCCGACCGCCACATCGCTCGCTTCATTCATGCACGACTGCTCCGCCGCCATCTCGGTCATCGGACGCACACCGCGACGGACGCCGCAGACGCGTTGCGCGGCGTGGCGGATGCGCCGAAGCATGCGGTCCGTTCCTGCATTCGTGGAAAGATCGAGGTCGCCATAGCTGACCCGCAGAGTCTCAGTCGTCGCGCTGCTTCTCGTCTGCGCTGCCGCGAACTCGAACGCGACGGGACTGAGGAAGAAGCCCGCGAGGACCACAAGGAGGATTTTCATTTCTGGGGATGCCCTTCTAGGTGCGCTCAACGCGCCAGAGGGCATCAGGGGGCCAGAATTCTTCCTCGTCTCGCACATCGCAGTTTTGTCTGCATCGCCACCTCTTTTCCGCCCGCCAATGCGTGATGCCGCACAGTCTTCAGTTGGCGGTCGTGATAGACGCTGCGTGCGCTTGGGGGAGAATATGGTCGGTTCTGTCGATGAACACGTGGGCAAGCGGCTCTACCGCCGACGTCGAATGCTTGGACTGACCCAGGAACAGTTGGCCCGATGCATAGGTATTCGCTTTCAGCAGATTCAGAAATACGAATGCGGTTTGAATCGTGTGAACGCCAGCCGGCTCTTCCAGCTTGCCGGCGCGCTCAAGGTCTCGCCCGACTATTTCTTCGAGGGTCTGTCGGAAGCACCGCTCACGCGCGTCGGCGTACCGAACGTCGGAGCGGTTGCTGTTGACCTGTTGAATTGCGACGAAACGCTCGATCTGATCAGAGCATATTATGAACTCAGCGCGCTGCCGCGCCGGCGCCTACTCGATCTCGCGATCTCGCTACAGCAATGAACGCGTTTGGAGCATGGGCAGAGGACCCTCGCCGCGCCAGCTTTCTAGCCGTTGATTTTTCGGCGATCCGGTGCGCGAGGTTGTTCCGAAAAGCGCGCTCATAGCCCGTGCGCGCGATGACCAGATGGCCGCGGCCCTCGGCGGCAAGGGCTTCCGCTCACGCAATTCGGCGCACGAGGCTCACAAGCAGGAGCAGCACAATCGCGCCGACTGTCGCTCCAAAGATGGCGCCAACAATGCCGCCGCCCAGAGCGAAGCCCAACGTGGGGAAGAGCCATCCGCCAATAAAGGCGCCGATGATGCCAACCACGATGTTGCCGACCAGACCAAATCCATAACCCTTTACGAGCACACCGGCGAGCCAACCGGCGACGGCGCCGACCAACAACCAAATAAGTAGTGTTTCTGCGGACATTGCCTTTTGCTCCACGAGGACGTCACTTCGACAATTCGCGCGACAATACGACAACGTCGCCTTATTCGCAGTGTTCCGCCGCGTTCCGCCGCGGAAGGGATGAAGGTCTCCGCGCGAATTGCAGACTGTACGGGATCGCACACATCAAACTCACTGAAACGATTCCGGAACTGACAAGCGATCTGCATGTTGAGTCACCAACGGACGACTCAGTCGATTCCGGGAGACTTCCCTATCATGCGCAAACACATACTGGCCGCCGGCATCGCCGCGGCTGCACTCTTTCCGTCAATGGCGTTCGCCCAAACGACCTGCGAGCAACAACACAACAACAGAGTCATCGGCACGATCGCCGGCGGCGCTATCGGCGCGCTCGCGGGAAGCGCGATCGCCGGGCATGACGACAGAACCACCGGCGCGGTCATTGGCGCGATCGGCGGCGCGATTGTCGGCAATCAGCTGACGAGATCGAACGGCGATTGCGCGCACGCGTACGGATATTACGACAATCGCGGCATGTGGCACGCGACGGGCGTCGAGCGCAGCGCCGCTTCTGGCTACTACGACCGCGATGGCCAATGGGTCGAGGGCACGCCGAACGGCTACTACGACTCCAATGGACATTGGAACGCGGCTGACTCCAGGTCCGATCAGAGCGGCTACTACGACAGAAACGGACACTGGGTTCCAGCGTCGGCCCCCGGCTACTACGACCGCGATGGCCAATGGGTTGCTGGCGCAGCAAGCGGCTATTACGACAGGAACGGACATTGGATGGCGGGCCCAACAACCGGCCGCTACGATTCAAACGGTCGCTGGGTTTCCGGTGAAGGAAGCGGTCATCGTGATGGCAATGGCGTTTGGATCGCCGACACTCAGCCTGGCTATTACGATTCAAACGGACGTTGGCGGACGGGCGAAGCAACCGGTTATTATGATGCCGGCGGCCGCTGGATCGCGACTGCACGTAACACGCCAACCGCTTACGGATACTATGACCGCCAAGGCATGTGGCATGCGAACGCCATCGAGCATCGTGCCGCCGCCGGCTATTACGACAAGGACAATCGTTGGGTCGCAGGCGCGCCGAACGGCTACTACGACTCGAACGGCCATTGGATAACCGCGAACTCAAACCCCGAGCACAGCGGCTATTACGACCGCAACGGACGGTGGGTGCCGGCTTCCGCAAGCGGATACTATGACAGCGACGGCCAATGGGTCGGCGGCACATCGAGCGGCTACTACAACAATGGACACTGGATCGCCGGCCCGACAATGGGTCGATACGATTCATCCGGTCGCTGGATCGCCGGCGAGGCAAACGGCCGCCGCGATGCGAACGGCATGTGGGTCATGGACGCCCAGCCTGGGTACTATGACTCGAATGGGCGTTGGCACGTCGGCGCCGCGAACGGATACTACGATAGCGGCCTTTCCAGCACATTGGGATCCTAAGCTTAGAATTCCACGTGGACAAGTTGTCGCG